>DHKFR23503__coassemble_692_pt1 | contig 46832 bp, 40 predicted proteins | sample DHKFR23503__metabat2_high_PE_003 | metagenome-assembled genome bin DHKFR23503
AGTGGCTTTAACTGTGCAGCATCAATTAACTTCTGCATCTCTATATCTTGTATCGGATATGCTTCAAGATACTGTCCACAGATAGAAGTTGGTTTTACATCTGAAGGGTACTCTCCTACATGCGTTGTGAAACATTCATCAAAGGAAATTACCTTTTTGCACGAGGTCATCTTTAGTATGTCTGCATACTCAATCTGAATACAATAATTATGCCCTTTTATTTGAACACTTTTCCTATGAATTAAATTCCAGGCTATTATTATTGCTACTAAGATAATTATAAAGATAGAAATCAAGACACGATTTAATATAATATTTAATTCATCAGGAACATTTGATAACAATTTAATATTTAAAAAAAATGATTCAGGGACAAGTGCAAAGATTGCACCAATTATAGCAGGTCCTACTGTAATGGTTTTTTGTTTCAACTCAATCATATTCAATTTCTTTATTAACTTAATCATATCCAAGTGCCTCTTTTATGGAGTCATAGTTGCCGACCTTTATACCACAATCATTCTTTATCCAAAAAGGCTGCGCATATGATTCATAATCTTTCATATAAGAAGGGAGCCAATTTGATTCATTGCGTAATGAGTTATAAACAATAATAATACGCTTTTTACGTTTTTTTGCTTGTTCAAATTCATGCTCAAGGTAAGAATACGCATTTATGTTGCCAACGTCACCATCTTCTCTTGCAGGGATAGTTTGGTAAACCTTACAAGTCTTGGAACCATTGGTATTTTGTTTATATGGAGTACAGCTACAGTTTATCTGACTATCAGTTGCTCGTGAACAACTATTGCCTGCCTTACGAGATCCTGTCTTATCACCAACGACAAAAATAACAGCCGAAGATGCATTTATCTGTTGATTAAATTCTCGCTTCAAGTCACAAGCGCGACAATCAGGATCTTTTGAAATGCTACCTGAAACTACTTTTGACATGTCTACAAAATCTACTTTATGCAGTTTATCAGTGCCCCATTTATTAAGAATTTCGACGACATTGCGGTCACCATTTTTTTCTGAATAATCTGAACTAATATAAATCCTTTTTCTCATAACTTTACCTCCGTTATAATTCTAACTAGTATTGTTGAATAGTGTATTATTACTAAAAATTTTAGTTTAACAATATTCTTACTTAAAATTATACCATATATTACCAAATATCTTTTTGTTTTAACTATGTTTAATATAAATTCTATAAACTTTTATATAGAAATCACAGCTTGTACTCCTCATATAGGTTCCAAATATATTTTGAAGTATTACAATTACTTTATAATAAAAAAACACATCTATCTTTAGCCAGAATTGTCTGGGCGTGAAGTAGATTGATGTGTTTTTTTGCTATTACTAATTACTGAAAAACTATGTTTTAAATTAATGTTGATATTATAAATTATTTTTATAATAAAAAGTATAGACTGATAGATGCTTCTACTTTCAAGCTTGTATTGTATAAACAGTGAGAACTTAATTAAAATGAGGAGCTTTTACGAACAATTGTTATTAATCTAAAAAACAGATTTATGCTATAATATATTATGAAAAATACAGTGATATAGCTTATATGTATTTTGATAGAAATAGAGACACTATATATGTTAGATAATTATATGACAAATGTAAAATAAAGGGGATTATATATGAAAGATGTTGAACAATTAATTGGGAAAGTTAAAGAATATATAAGATATATGGATGAAGAAAGTAATGAATTACTAAAAAAATACCCGCCTAATCCTCCTAATGAGGTTTGTAATCATGCTTTTTTAACAGGAATAGGTATAGAAAATAGTTTTAATCCTTCAGTAAATGATTTTATTCCATTTTTTGAAACATATTATGAGAAAATATATCTTTGGACATATAAAAAAAATCAATATTCAGGATTAATTTCAAAAGTTCTACCATCTATAAAAGAACAACCATTTTGGAAAAATATAGGCTATATTTTACAACTTGCATTTGCTTTTCATAACCATTTTGAAAATTTTAATATAGAACAAGATTATAAATGGATATACTATTTTGATCCTGTATCAACTTCTATGGAGGAATCAGTATTTTATAATTTGAGTAAGTTTGAACAATCTAGTATATCAAATGGAAATATAGTAAAAGCAACAGATATCTCTTCGATAGCAAATATAATAGAATTATTGATACGTGATGATAAGGCTTTTACAGCTTTATCATTATTAAACTCTTCTTTTAATATGAATTATTGTTGTTTGATATGTGAACTGAGCGAAAATCCATGGCACGATCATTTAACAGATGAACCTGAAATATGGGAACAAGCTCACATTTTACCTAAAATAGAAATTGCTACAGTACAAGCATGCCGATGTGTAGAAAGTATTTTAGGTGAACCGCCTAATAGAAGTAAGCCAAGTAAATTATTTAATTTCAAAATGAAATTTAAAGATTTACTTGGTATTGATGCAGATGATTTATTTGTTAAATCTGGAAAAACTTATTTAGATTTTTATTATGATTTATTTTTTGAATTAAGAAATCCATCTGCACATAGTTATGGAGATATACATTTTGACCTAGAGAGAAAAAAAGTTGTAGAAGTACAATGTTTTGCATTTGAAATATTATACGGATATTTTGAAAAAAATATGGATACACAGGAAGATGCAATGTTTAAATTAAAATTTAATAATAATTTATTAGATAGAGTTGATCCTAATATGAGTACACGTCTTACAAAATAAAAAAATATATAGTATGTACTGCACCTAATTATTAGATTTTAGTCCAATAATTAGGTGCAGTACATACATGTTTGGCTAATGAATAATATTAATATATTAATAACATTTACATTAAAAATAACCATACCTAGTTATTAGAATCTATTTGGTCTGGTTATTTTTATGCTTATATTATCACAAAATAAGCTAATATAGCCTTTTATTTAAACACGATATAGTATGATTTTAAATATTGTTAGAAGATTTGTTATATATAATTTATATGATTGATAATTATAAACTATTATATATTTATAAGTAATTAAGCACTAAAACAATCTAATTCATATAATTAATTTATTATATTTATGTTTAAATATAATAAACTGTGTTTAAAATATAAATATATTATTTATAAATAAGGGGGATAAAAATGATTTTTTTTCCAACGCTATATGAAGATGAATTATTGTATAGTGCTATAGCAAGATATCATATTAGAAGTGGTAACATAAATTATAAACATACTACAAATGATTTATTTGGTAGAAAAACAGTAAATGCATCAATTTATCTCCCCTCAAATATTACTACACTACTAAATAACCTACCTGTAAATTATTTATATAACGAAGAATATTTAATTAAAAATCATACCTTATATCCATTTTATACTGCATTTTTATCACAAGATATTTCAGATAAAATTTTAAATTCAATGAAGGAAGACTGTGGAAGAGATATATATGCTAGAGCAGGGATATGTGCATGTACAATATCTATACCTAAATATTTAAAATTTTGCCCTAAATGTTTAGAAGAAGATATTATAAATTACGGAGAGACGTATTGGCATAGAATACATCAAGTTCCAGGTGTGAAAATTTGTCCTAACCATAAAGTTTTGTTAGAAGATAGTATAGTTGAAATTAATACCTATAATAAACAGGAGTATATTGCAGCAAGTACAGAAAACTGTATTGCAAATAATAGTAGTAATTATCCAGAAGATATATTAGAAAAATTATATGATTTAGCAAAATCTGCACAATGTATATTAAATTCAAATTTTCCTAAGAGAGATTCTGAATGGTATAGAAATAACTACATTAATTATTTAATTAAAAAAGGTATAGTAACACCTAAAGGAAGAATAAATCAACAAGAATTAGTTAAAAGTTTTAAAAATTTTTATGGAGATGAATTTCTAGATATTTTAGAATCTAACATAGAATATTTAGATTCTCGTAACTGGTTGTCTGAAATAAGTAGAAAAATTAGATATAGTATACACCCAATAAGGCAACTATTATTTATTAAATATTTAGATATTAAAATTGATGACATATTTAATGATAAATATGAATATAAACCATTTGGAGAAGGTCCATGGCCATGTTTTAATAAAGCTTCAGAACATTATGGAAAAAGTGTGATTAATGATGTGATAATAAGCTATAGCCGTAAAACAAAAAAAATAATGGGAAAATTCTGTTGCGAATGTGGATATAAATATCTAAAAGAATATAGTAGTGATATGGATAATAATAAAAAAGAAAAAATAAGAGTTTTAGAGTTCGGTGAAGTATGGAATAATAAGCTAATTGAACTAGTAACACAAGAACAGCTAAGTATCCAAGAAATAGCAAATAAATTAGACTTAGATTGGAACGGTACATATAATCATATAATAAAATTAGGTCTAACACCTAGTTTTAAAACAAGTAATAAAAAAATAAGGGCAATAAAAAATAAAGGTAATATAAATAATAACTTGATGAATAAAAAAATAAAAATAGATGAATGTCGTAATAATATGTTAGAGATTTTAAATCAAAATAAAAATAGTTCTAGAACAGAAATTAAAAGATTAAATAATTCTTTATATGAATATTTACAAAAATATGATAGGGAATGGTTAGAAGTACACTTGCCTGCAAGAAAAATATGGAAACCTAAGTATAGTAATGTTGATTGGGAAAATAGAGATGAAGAAATTTTACTAAAGGTGCAAGAACTAGTATATAAACTTGTAAATACAGATGAGATACCTAAAAAAATAAATATAAATAGAATAGGAAAAACATTGGATATATATGATACATTAACTAAATATAAAGAAAAGCTACCTAAAACATATGAATACTTAAATAATGTAATTGAAAGTAGAGAGGATTATATAACTAGAAAAATAAAATGGGCAATACAAAAAATTGATAGTGAAGAGGATTATTTAAATGTGGAAACTGTAACTAAGATAGCTAAAATTTACGGAAACGATAAAATAAAGTTTAAAAATTTAATAGATAATGAAATAAATGATTATTATGAAAAACATAAAAAATACATGTTAATTAATAATCATATATAACTAAGGAGAATTTAACTAATGATATTTTCTATACCAGAAATATATAAAGATGAGATATTATATAGCTTTATATGTAGATATCATGAAAGAAGTGGAAATATAAGTATAAAATATACATTACAAGATTTTTTCTCAAAACATGATGTAAATCTTAATTTATACTTACCGTGTCATATATCAACTATGGTTGAAAATTTTCCAATTGGATGTACATATACAGGAAAGTATATAGTATTAAATCATACATTATATAAATTTTACACATTCTTTAGTTCTGATGAATATACAAAACAACTAATGGATTATATGTTAGATAATTCTAAAAATAAGGTTAAAGCAGTACATTATAATGATAATAAAAAACCAATGTATTTTAAATTTTGTCCAAAATGTTTAGATGAAGATATAAAAAAATATGGTGAAACTTATTGGCATAGACTACATCAAATAGAAGGGATGTATTTTTGTGTAAAACATAAAATACCACTAGAAAATAGTCGTATTACATGTAGTAATTATAGTAAAAAAGAATATACAGTTGCAACTAAAGATAATTGTATAGTAGAAACTAAAAAAGAATATTCTTATGAATTAAAAAATAAATTATTAAGATTAGCAGAAAATATAGAATTTATAATGTATGAAGATTTACCAAATAGAAGCACTGATTGGTATCAAAGTAATTATATAAATATTTTGAAAGAGAAGGGTTTAGTTACTATAAATGGAAACCTTAATATTAATGAAATTATATACGAGTTTAAAAAATATTATGGTGATGAGTTTTTAAATATTGTTAATTGTAATATAGATCAAGATAGAACTACTAATTGGTTAATTAATATTTTAAGAAAGTCTCCACAACAATTTCATCCCATAAAGCACTTATTAATTATTGATTTTCTAGGGTATTCTATTAAAGATATATTTAAAAATAAAATTAGATATAATCCATTTGGCAAAGGTCCATGGCCATGTTTAAATAGCGTTTGTCAACATTATAAAGAAAATGTTATAATAAGTGTAGATAAAGTAACACAAGCATACTCTAAAAAACAAAATTACATAATAGGGACGTTTAAATGTGAAATTTGTGGATTTGAGTATTATAGAAGAGGACCAGATGAGAGTGAAGAAGATATTTACACTATAAGCAAAGTTAAAAATTATGGACCTGTATGGAAATTAAAATTAAAAGAGTTAATAAATAATAATACTCCTAAACAAAAAATGAAAAAAATATTAAATGCAGATATAGCAACTATACTGAAATATAAAAATGAGCTAGAATTAAATATAAATAATATAGATAAAATCAGTACAAATTATACAAAAAAAATAGATAGGCGTAAGAGTAATAAAAATTACCATAAAATATGGATAGATTTAGTAGATAACAATCCAGGTAAATCTAAAACTGAATTATCAAAATTAAATAAATCAGTATATGATTGGTTATTAAAAAATGATAGAGAATGGTTGGATAAAAATTCACCAAGTAAAAGAATTCCTATTAAAAAAAATGATATAATTGATTGGAAAAAAAGAGATGATGAGATACTTGAGATGATAAAAAAGTCATTTAAAGTAGATTTAAATTCTAATGAAAAACCTAAAAAAATTACTTTAAATTATATATCTATTTTAATAAATAGACCTCTTGGTTCTTATATATCATCAGGTAAAATGCCGAAAGTAGAAAAATATATAAATTTAATCACTGATAGTAGAGAGTCATTTATAAAGAAAAAAATTATTTGGGCAATAAATCTTTACTATAATAACGAAAAAGAAATGCCATCTCCATATTATATAATGCAATTTTTAGGAATAAATACTTATTTGAAAGCTGAAAAAGATGTATATGAAAAATACACAATAAAACTCATAAATACAATACTAAAATTGAAGAAAAATTATAAGCGTAATTAATTTACTAAATTAGTTACATAGTCGAATACCAATTTATATTAGCTTTTTATTAATTTCTATAGTAAAGAATTTTTTTATTCCAGTAAAGAACTTTTTTAACTGTGACAATAATTGTTTGGATTGAAAAAAATCAAATACGAATTATATGTTACATAACCTTAAAAGAAGAAATTATAAACTTTATGATTATAAAATTATCTAAATAGAACTAATTATTTTAGTTCTATTTTTATTATAATAAATTATAATCTTTCAGATTGTGTTCAATTTTATTATATGTACTAATGCTAATAACTCCACCATTAAACCAAAATCTAAATAGTCCATGAGATATACCTAGTTTAGAAGCAGCATCGGCTCTTGTAAGATTATTTTAACTTTGTGATAAAAATTAAATAAAAATAACCCTATCATAAAGATAGGGTTATTTCGCAACTAGGAGCATCTAAAATTATTATAGAGTTTCATAATTATAGATTTTAATATAATCAAATAGGTCAGTGCTTTCTATTAAATCTTTAACTAATAATATTTTACTATCTTCTATATTAGTCCCTCTCTCCTATAGTATCAATATAACAAGATCTTCCTTCTGCTTCCACATCTTCATATACTTCTAATTCTTCCAAATAAGGATATTTATATCCAGTTATTGATGATATCACTCCATTTTCTTCTGCTAAAGCATATACTTTAAATAATACTCTTCATAAGATACAATGAAAAGAGGTAATAGAAGTAAATTAAAAAGATATAGATAACGGAGACACTATAATTATTGAAGGAAACGATTGTATATATGATAAAATATGATTTAGATTTAAAGTAGGATTTAATGCAAATGAGTTTCCATATATAGATAAATAAAATATGAATATAAAATTTAGTGAATATATAAGAATTAATATGGAACGCTATATTCATATAAAGTTTGAGGATGTATATCTGCTCCATTAAAACATTCTATAGAATCAAAGTTTACTTTAACTGATTTAAATAAATTTTTATCTTTTTATTCCTTGAAATACCTTTCTCCAAATATGGATTCATGTCAAATAATTTTATACTATCATCTTCAAAGGTTAGTATAAGCTTATATTTTTCAATCGGACTTACATATTTTACAACTAAATACATATTGCAGCTCATTTATTTTACTGAATACTCACACGCCTGAAGTCGCGTAGTTCTTGGATAAGTAAATATTTCTTAATGATTCATAATAATTTACAAATTAATTATATAGTATTTTAAGAAAGAAATATATTGCCAACCATTTTGTTTAATATGGCCAAATAATTAAGTAATAAAAGGGAATTTAAATATTTAATAAGCTTTTATTACTAGAATGAAAAACAGTTTATAAGCTCTTTTTTGTTTATTCCTTAATATCACTCTTTAACATCCTTATATTAACACTTATTAGGAATATCAATAGTTTTATTCTAGAGATATATATAAGCATTAAAAATATATAAACTATACCAATAAAGGAATGTAATTAAAATAAATCATAAAATTTATACCTTATAGTATTTTTTTTAATAAAAATAGTAATTTATTATAGGTATAGATAATATAAATAAGATGTACATCGTTGTAAGGTATGTTATACCATTTCATGCTATATATAATAATAGGAGGGATTTTATGTTAGGAAATGAAAATGTAGTAGGTAAAGAGTTTTATGAATTAAACGAAGAAGAGATGCTAGAAATAGTTGGGGGTGCAGCTGAAAACCAAAGAGCTATTTCAGCAGTAATAAGTGCAGTTTCTAAACTTACATATGCATTTTGCATATCAATGGTAACGGGTGTTATATCTTATAGACACTGTTAAATTAAAAGTTAAAATAATATATTCATAATTTAGGGAGGATTTTAAATGTTTGAGAATAATTTAAATGTTGTAGGTAGAAACTTTCATGAGCTAGATGAAAAAGAAATGTTAGAAATAGTTGGAGGTGCAGCTGAAAACCAAAGAGCTATTTCAGCAGTATTAACAGCTGTTACTAAAGTAACAGGTTCTTTAGCAGCTGGGTTTTCTGTAAGTTGGATAGCAACAGGAGCCTTTAAGTGTAAAACAATTGAATAATTATATCAAAATGTATAAGTACAATTTTTAGAATTGTACTTATACATTTACACGAAAATTCACTTGATTAGAGTTTATTAGGAGGAGAAACAAATGAATAAAGCACTTACTTTGAATGAGAGATTTTTAAATGAAAAATATTTCCAATCACAAAATATCAATATTGAAGAAAGCATAATAAAATGGAGGCAAAAAAAGAATGTATTATCTGATTCTCAATTTACTAATATGTTAAATAGCTTAAATTATGACATTCAAAAATTCGGAAAGATACTTGGCGACTATGATGCTGATAGTATACCTTCTGAAATAGTTAATAACTTACAATGGTACAAGTTATATAAAAGTACATTTAAAGAAATGAGTGATGGAATTGAGTATGACAAAAACATTCAGATTTGTTATTACATAAAAAACTTTACAGATTATGCAATGAAAAAGGTTGAAAAAATGTTTAGTTGTAACAATATGGACTACCCTTCTAGCTTAGAAAATCAATTATTATTAGATTTTTCTCAATCTCTTATGACAATTGCTCAAAAACCTATAATTTTACAACTTAATACTTTGAGAGAAAGTGGTAAATTGGAAGGTGACACAACAGAGGATAGATACCACTTCTTTTGTAAACAAGCTCTTAATAAAGATATACTTGATGAATTTTATAGAGAATATCCTGTCCTAGCAAGGTTGTTATCAATGTATACCTATAATTTTATAAGTAACTTAGAAGAGTTTATGCTACATTTTAATTTAGAAAAACAACTTATATATGATACTTTTTCAATAAACAAAAACTCACATATTAGTTTGATAAAAAGTGGAGCTGGAGATTTACATCAAAGAGGTAAAAGTGTTTATTTAATAGAATTTAGTGGCGGTGAAAAATTAGTATATAAACCTAAGGATTTAAGAATAGTTGAAAGTTTCAACTCACTGATATGTTGGATTAACAAACATGATGACGTATTACCTTTTAAGACATACAAAGGTATATATAAAGAAAATTATGCATTTGAAGAGTTTATAGAAAAAGTAAACTGTAAAACATTAAATGAGGTTGAAAACTATTATACTAGATTCGGTCAACTTTTAGCAGTGATGTATATTGTTAATGGTGGAGACTTGCATATGGAAAATATTATTGTTAATGGAGAATATCCTGTCATTGTAGATTTAGAAACAATTTTCCAACAGCATACGGCTTCTATAAAGAAATCAAATCAAAATGCAAGTTATGATGTACTAGACTATATTTCAAATAGTGTTATGGGAAGTGGACTTTTGCCAACAAAAATGACGGAATTAAATATAGATTTAAGTGGGCTTTCGGGGGATGAGCAAAAGCTTAATAAAAAAATTGAGGTTTTAAAAAATATTGGAACAGATACTATGAGGATTTATGAAGAATCTGGAGCAATAATACAATCTGCACAAAATATTGTTGAACATGATGGTAAAAAAGTAAACTACAAAAATTATTTAGATGAAATACTAAAAGGATTCGATATAGTAGGAAACGTATTTGTAAAAAATAGGGATGAATTATTAGATGTACTTAAAATTTTCGAAAATCAAAAGGTGAGAGTACTAATAAGAAATACATCTAACTACGCAAGATTATTACAAATGTCCTATCATCCTTACCATTTACAAAATTGGCTTGATAGAGAAAATATTTTAATGAATATGTATAACCATATATCTGAAAATGTAGATATTTCTAAAAGTGAACTTGAAGATATGCTAGATGGTGATATCCCTATATTTTTTAATAATGTATCTTCAACAGATATTATTAATAGTAAAGGTGAAGTAATTAAAGATTACTATATAGAAGAGAGCTATACAAAAGTATTATCAAGAGTTGAAAATTTAGATAGTGAAGAGATAAATAGACAGTTTAATTTTATAAAGCTTAAATTAGGATATCACGATATTATGAAGCCTAATAAAGAAATAGGACCTAAAATCAAAGAAATTATAAGTAATGCAAATGCTATTGATAAAAAAGTTTTTTTAGATGAAGCATTAGTAATAGAAAATAGGATTAAAGATAAGATATTAAAAAAAGATAATAGCATATCTTTATTATCTTTAATATATAGTTCAGAAGATGAAAGTGTTTCAGCGGGCCCTATTGATTATAGCTTATATAATGGTTTATCTGGTATAGGTGTGTTTTATTTGTACTTGAAAAAAGTTACTAAAAGCAATGAATATGATGAAATTATAAATAATATATATGCTACTTTAAAAGAAGTACCTCTAGTAAAAGAGGATGTAACTATTATTACGGGATTTGGTTCAAAATTAATATTCTTTTATCATTATTTATTAAACGAAAAAAATACAGCTAAATACGAAGTATTATCAGATATTTACAATGTAGTATCTGAGATAGAGGAAAATATACAACATATAAATACTACAGATTGGGTTGGAGGTTTATCTAGTATTTTACATATACTTATTAAAATATATAAATATACTAGTAATCACTATTATTTAACAGTTGCATTAATGTGTGCTCAAAAGATTATAGATATTGATAATTGTAATAAGGTTACTTTAGGAGGATTTTCTCATGGATTAAGCTCATTAGCGCTAACATTCTTTGAATTATATGAAGTTCTTCCTGAAAAAAGTATAAAAAATAAAGCAAATGAATTTTTACAAAGAGATAGAGAATTGTTTTCATTAGCTCAAGGTGGGTGGATTGACAAACGATCAGATAATTTAGTATGTCAAGATCACTGGTGTCATGGCTCTGTTGGAATTGGTGGTTCTAGAATGTTACTAAATAAACTAGGAATACATGATAATGAAATTAATAATGAAATAGATTTATCAAAATCAAGAGTATTTGAGTCAAAGATAATTACTGATGATACATTATGTCATGGTAACTTAGGAAAAATTGAACTATTTTTGAATGATAATAATGATTATTCTAGTGATGTAGCGAGTAAAGTAGCCCATGAAGTTATAGTTAATAGCAAGAAAAATGGAGATTATTATTTTAATAAGATTGGAGATATCTATGACTTTGGTTTATTTATGGGGTTATCTGGTATAGGCTATCAATTATTAAGAGTATACGATAAGCAATTAGTTCCATCGTTACTTTTTTTAGAATAGGAGAAAACTTATGAAAAAGAAAATTTTTGTTTATGTTGGATCTAACTACCCTGAATCTACGGAATTAAAATATATAAAAGAACTATTAAAAATTGTAGAAAGTAAATTAGATGTAGAATATGACATTGTAACACCTAGAAATTCTAATATTAAATATTGTTTAGGGTGTGCAAATTGCTTTAGTAACGGATTTTGTCCATTAGATAAACAGGACGATGCACAAGATATAAAGAATAAGATTTTAAATGCTGATTTTATTGTTTTTTCAAGTCCAGTATATATGCATAACGTAAGTGGAAACTTTAAGAACTTCATTGATAGAACTTGTTATTGGTGTCATCTATTTAAGCTTCTGGGTAAGCCTTCTATGAGTATTGTTTCTACATACACAAATGGTGCTGAAAAAGTCATAGATATACTTAAGCAATATATGGATTCATTAGGTTTGATATGTGTAGGAAACATAGTTCTCAATTTATTGAATAATCATTTCGATGATTCAATTGATAAGTATGCTAATGATATAGTAAAGGCATTGAATAAAGAAATTAAATTAGAAACTACTCAAAAGATGGAAGCCCTTTATACTGTGGAGAAAATGATGTTCAAATCTTACCCAAAAGATCATGCTGAATATATATACTGGAATGATAATGGATTATTTGAGTATACGAGCTTGCAAGATATTATAGAAAAGGAAAAAAAAGTACTTATATAGTAAGTATATCAAAATATTGAGGTGATTTTCATTTGAAAAAGAAAGTTAAATATATAGAACAAAATGAACATAGTGAGTGCGGTCTTGCTTGTGTAGCTATGTTACTTAAATATTATGATATAGATATAGGTCTTACTAAGTTAAGAAGTACTTTTGGGGTTCCTAATGGGGGAAATAATTTCTTACACTTGCAGCAAATTTTAAGTAGTTATGGGATAAGCGCAAAAGCATATAAAGTTGAAAATTTAGATTCTATAAATAAAATTACGCAACCGATGCTAATTTACTGGGAAAGAAAGCACTTTATAATATTAGAAAAAATAACAAAAAAATTTATGCATATAGTAGATCCTTCTGTGGGGCGTATAAAAGTGGCAAAAAAAGACTTTATGGAGAAGTTCTCTAATGTTATTTTGAATGTGGAGAAAGTAGAGCATATAAGCAACGTGCGTGATGATAAAAGTGATAAATCTGAAAATATATATTCAAACTTAAAAAATCAAATATTAAAAAATAAACTTCAATATATTGGTATGTTTATTATAACTTTATTGCTTCAAATATCAACTATAGTCTTTCCTGTATATACCCAAAAACTTATTGATAGCAATGTTAATTTAATAGACTTAAAACAGTTAATACTTATGTTAAGTATATGCTTAGTAGTTTATTTTGGATTTCAAGTTTCAAGAAGCTTGATAATAACATTTATACAAAAAGATTTTTCATTACATATAACAAGAGGGTTTGTATCAAAATTAACAAAATTGCCTATATCTTTTTTTATAAATCGAACTACAGGAGATATACTGTATAAGTTTAATTTAATTAATTATATCCAACAGATTTTAAGTCAACAACTTTTAAAGACACTTATAGATTTGATTTTTGTGATTATATACCTATATGTAATGATAAATTATTCAATTCATCTTACAATGATAACATTAATAGTAACGGGGCTAATTGCAATATTTTCAATTATGAATACATATAAGTTCATGAAAATAAATATAAATGAAATGACTGTTCAGAGCAAAGCTCAGAGTAAATTAGTTGAAATGATAGAGGGTATGGAGACAGTAAAATCTCTAGGAATTGAAGGTGAATTATTTAATAATTGGGAGAAATATTTTATAGAGTATACGAATATAAATTATAAGAAATATAAAATTAATGCATGGCTAGGAAGCTTTACACAAAGTTTTCAATTTATGCTACCTTTCATAATAATAATATACGGTTTAGGTTTATTAAATAACAATGTTATTACAATTGGTTTATTGATTTCGTTCCCTAGTATTGCTTCATCTTTTCTAAATCCAATTGCAGGTGTTTTAGATTCTTTATCTCAACTTTTCTTACTAAAATCATATTTAAGTAAAGTGAATGAAGTTATTGAGCAAAAAGAATTTGATAATGGTTTCTCAAGTGAAAATATTTTAACTATAAACAGTATATCTTTGAATAATGTTTGTTTTAAGTATAGTTATTTTGAACATAATATACTTAAAGATGTAACAATGAATATTGGTAGGAATGAAAAAATTGCTATCGTAGGTCCATCAGGTTCTGGGAAAAGTACACTACTTAAAATCATATCAGGGCTATATGATGCTACTGAAGGTTGTGTAACAATAAATGATAATGGCATAAAGGATTACTCTGTTTCTAGTTTAAGGAAAAAGATAGGTTATCTTAATCAGAATCCTATGATTTTTAATAGTACTATATTAGAAAATATAGTACTTGATGATAAGGAGATTGATAATGATAAGTTATTAGAAGTTTGTTATTTGACGGGAATAGATAAAATTATAGAAAACCTTCCTTTAGGGATTTATACTAATATTTCTGAATCAGGAATGAATTTAAGTGGTGGTCAAAAACAGAAGATAGCTCTTGCTAGATCTCTTTATAGAAATCCAGATATTTTACTTTTAGATGAGCCTACGAGTTCTTTAGATAATATATCAGAAAAGTATATAGTTGAGAAATTAAAGGATTATGACATGATGATGATTGTTATTTCTCATAGGTTAAGTACAATATCTCATTTTGATAAAATTGTTATAATGAATGATGGTGGAATAATTGATATAGGCTCACATGAGGACTTACTAAAAAGATGTGAACTGTATAAAGAGATGTATAGTAATGAAGTTGAAACTTCTATTTCAAAATCAATATGATATTTTAAAATAATATAATTTTAGGGAGGAAAAATGGAAGAAGATAGAATTACTGTAAAGAAATTGTTAACTGGCCCATTAAATCAAATATTACTTGCTTGTATAATAATTTTGGGGATACTTAAACAACCACTGTCATTTACTAGCGAGTTATTAAGTATGCAGTTTCCAAGGGGTATTATAAGTGCATTTGTTGCAATATTATTGACAGTAGTTCCGTGGTATTTATGTATACAAAAAGGGTTTATTGAAAACTCAAAGTGCGAATTAGAGGAGCTATTAAACTTACTTGGAAAAACAAAATTTGCTATAATCTATTTACTAAATGCATTTAGCGAAGAATTGTTGTTTAGAGTTGCGCTTTTAGGGATGTTGTTGCTAATAATGGATGCTAAAAGTGCGATATTAATATCAGCTATACTTTTTACATTAGCTCATAGTAGGTATAGAAAGTCTTGGAAGTTAATGCTTTTGATTATTTGGGTAGGTATTGTCTTAGGTAATTTGTATATATCAACAGGAAGTATAGTAACTATAATAGTGGTGCACTTTACTCATAATATGTTGATAGTAATACCTCAAATAGAAAAAGAGGAATGTTAATATATTTGTTGTTTTAAGTTAATAAAGTAAAGTGAAATGCGATTTACTAAGCGAGACGAATCAAAATAATTAAGTGATAAAAGATTATTTTAAAATTTAATAAACTTTTATATCTAAAATGAAAAAAGAGCTTATAAGCTCTTTTTTTATTATTTATTAGTATCATTTCATATATCCAATAGTTCAACTACACAAGCATTTATAAATAGAATTAAGCCTGAATATTCTGTAATAAGCGTTGGATCAAATAGTTATGGACATCCAACTGATACTGTACTAAATAGATTAGTTCATAGTGGCTTTAAAGTATGGAGAAACATATTGGCATAGAATACATCAAGTACCTGGGTTAATGTTTGTACTAAGCATAAAACTTTATTAGAAGATAGTATAGTAGAAATTAATACATATAATAAACAAGAATATAGAAAATTACATTGTAAATAATAGTGTGAGATATCCAAAAGATATATTAGAAAAATTATATGTATTATCTAGAGACATAGAATATTTATTAAATTCAACTTTAGCTAAAAAGATTCAGAGTGGTATAGAAATAACTATATTAACTATTTAATAAAAAAGGTATATCATCATAAGGATGAACAACCTACTATTACTAATATTGTAAAGATAGCTGGTATGTCAGGATATAAAAAGATGAATATATGGAATACATACAAAAAGTTTTTGAAAGTAAATTAGAATCTATTTAATAATATATAATGATATGTTATTATTAATATACTTAATTTCTAGTAAAGGACTTTTTTTATTCTAGTAAAGAACTTTTTTTTACTAGAAGTTTTTAAGAATAAAAAAAGATGATAATATTTATTATTTAGCTTTAAATATTATCATCTTTTAGTAAAGAACTTTTTTTACTATTTTACGAAAAATAAGTATTTATAAGATATTACAGTAAAGAACTTTTTTTTACTGTGACAATTCAAATAAAAAAAGGTAGCATTATAAGAGTGTATAATACTACCTTTTTTATTTATATAAAAGTAAAATATAAGGTATCTTATACTACCAAAAGTATTGAAGGATAAAAAAAGTAATGATATAATAAAAAGGTTTTATATGGATTATAATTGGGTAATATAACTTATTATAAAAGTATAGGTAAGATAAAGGAGACAAAATGAAAAAAATAGAATTATTAGCACCAGCAGGTGATTTAGAAAGATTAAAAATAGCTTTTACTTATGGAGCAGATGCTGTATATATAGGTGGAGAGATATTTGGTATGAGATCTGCTGCGAAGAATTTTACAATAGAAGAAATGAAAGAGGGAGTAGAGTTTGCTCATAACTTAGGAAAACAGGTTTTTGTTACTATAAATATAATCCCTAGAAATGAAGAGCTTGAACAACTACCTCCATATCTTTTACAACTTCAAGAAATTGGAGTAGATGCAGTTATAGTAAGTGATGCAGGGGTATTTTCAATAGTTAAAAAAACAATACCTAATATGGAAGTACACATAAGTACTCAAGCTAGCACAAGTAACTCTGTAGCAGCTAAGTTTTGGTATGAACAAGGTGCTCAAAGGGTTGTAACGGCAAGAGAGTTATCATTTGATGAGATAAGAAGTATAAGAGACAATGTACCTGAAGATATGGATATAGAAGCTTTCGTACATGGTGCTATGTGCATGTCTTATTCTGGAAAATGTGTAATAAGTAATTACACTACAGGAAGAGATGCAAATAGAGGAGCATGTGCTCAACCTTGTAGATGGAAGTATGATTTAGTAGAAGAAAATGAAAATGGTGAATATGAAGAAGTTATAAAAGGTATAGATTCATCATTTTTCTTTAACTCAAAGGATTTATGTATGATAGAATATATACCACAATTAATAGAGTGTGGTATAACAAGTTTTAAAATAGAAGGACGTATGAAAACAGCTTATTATGTTGCTACTACTGTTAGAGCATATAGAATGGCTATCGATGCTTACTATGAAGATCCGAAAAATTGGAAATTTAATCCTATGTGGTTAGAAGAATTAAAAAAAGGAAGTCATAGAGACTATAGTACAGGATTCTATTTTGATAGCCCAAGTGATAAAGCTCATAATTATGAAAGTGCATCATATATTAGAAACTATGATTTTGTTGGTATAGTTAGAGATTATGATTCAGAAAATGATTTATATATAGTAGAACAAAGAAATAAAATGAATGTATTAGACAAAGTTGAAGTTATAGGACCATATAAAGAAACTATGTTTGCCACTATATTAGAAATGTATAATGAGGATGGAGAACCTATAGAATCAGCTCCACATGCAAGACAAATAGTTAAACTTAAATTAGATATAAAAGTAGATAAAAACTATATGTTAAGAAAGCCTATAGTAACTATAAACACAATATAGATATAAAAATAAAAAGATGGTTATTCGTGACCATCTTTTTACGTATAAATAACATTTTTGAGCAACGGATATGACCGAAGTAGTAGCCAGTGTCATATCGTTGGCGAAATGAGCGAAGCGAATTTTATATAACAAATCCACCATTAGGACTTATAACTTGTCCTGTTATGAAATCTGATTTATCGCTAGCTAAAAATAATGCACAGTTTGCTATATCATCAACTGTTCCAATTCTCATTAAAGGAGTTTCTTCTCTTAAACCTTCTATAATATCATTATCTATACCATTTAACATATCTGTTTGTATAACGCCAGGAGCAATACAATTAACTTGAATATTAGATGGCCCAAGTTCCTTTGCTAATGCTTTAGTCATTCCTATTATTGCAGCTTTTGAAGTAGAGTAGTGTACTTCATAAGAACCTCCAACCATTCCCCATATAGACGATATATTTATTATCTTACCACTACATTCAGGTAACATATATTGAAGTGCCTTTTGAGTTGTGTAAAAAATACCATTTAAATTAGTACTCATCATTTCGTTCCAGTCATCATCTGTTATATCAGTAAAAAGTTTATTTTGGCTAATTCCAGCATTGTTTATTAATACATCTATTTTACCAAACTTTCCTATACAGTGATTTATAAGTGAATTAGCTTCAAATCTATTAGATATATCTGCTTTAAATATATCTACAGAATAACCAGCTTTTTTTAAATTATTACAAAGTTCTTCAGCTAGTTCCTTTGATTTATTATAATTTATAATTACATTATAATTGTTTTTTGCAAATAATATAGCACAAGCACGTCCAATACCTCTAGACGATCCTGTTATAACTACTGTTTTTTTTGTCATAACTATATCCCTTTCAAAACTTTTAATTAAAATAGTATTTATATATTATTATACTAAATATTTTAAATTAATAAATACTATTAGCTTATAAATAATATAATTAAATAGTAAAAAACCTGATAGTAAAACTATCAGGCTAAAAATTATCTTATAATAGTATATGCCATATAAACTATATATAAAACTACTAATATTATTCCCTGGCTTTTAACTAGAGAATTTTTCTTTTTCATAAACATATATAGTAGTAATGTTATTAAAACCATAAATATTATATCTATAAAAGCTAACGTACTCATTGATATTGGATTTATTACAGCTGCTAATCCTAAAACTAAAAGTATGTTAAATAAATTTGAACCGATAACATTACCAATTGCAATCTCAGTTTCGCCTTTTTTTATAGCTACAATAGATGTTACAAATTCTGGCAGAGAAGTTCCAACTGCAACTATTGTAAGTCCTACTAAATTAGCACTCATACCAAATGATGTGGCAATATCTGTTGCAGAATTTACAACCATATCTCCACCAATTACAATACCTACAATACCTAAAATAGATACTAATATAGTTTTAGTAAGCGATATTTCACTACTAGTTTCCTCTTCGATAGCTACAGCCGTTTCACCATTTTCTAAAGAAATACTCTCTGTAGCTTTTTTAGCTGATTTTATAGTATTAACTAAGAAATAAGTAAATAATGATAAAAGAGCTAAACCTTCGATTCTTCCTAATTTTAGATTAATTCCAAATGCTAATAAAAGAGCACTAGTGAATATTAAAAATGGTGTATCTTTTTTTATAGTATCTTCTTGAACTGGAAGTTTAGCGATAATAGATGAAACTCCTAATACAACAAGAATATTGAAAAAATTTGATCCAACAACATTAGCAACACACATATCATTTTGTCCAGCTAAAGATGATGTAATACTAACAGCAGCTTCTGGTGCACTTGTTCCCATAGCTACTATAGTTAACCCGATAATCATAGAAGGTACATTAAATTTCTTTGCAATAGATGAAGCACCTTCAACAAATACATCAGCACCTTTTATAAGTAATACAAATCCTATTATTAAAATTAAAAATGACAAAAGTATTCCTCCCTAAATGCATATTAAGTTTTTAAACTATAGCATAGTATATCATATATAAATAAATTTGAAAATTATATAATTTTTTATTTTATTAAATCAGATACTTCACCCTTAGATAAAACTCTCCATTTTCCATAAGGTATACCTTTTAGGGTTAAATTCATTATTCTAACTCTTTGAAGTTTTTCAACTGAATATCCAAATACTTCGCACATTCTACGTATTTGACGATTTAAACCTTGAGTTAAAACTATCTTGAATGTACGATTATTAATCTTTGTAACAGTACACTTATTAGTAGTTACGTACTTATTAGTTACAGGATTAAATATACGAACTCCATTAGACATTTTATTTATAAATTCTTGAGTTATATTTTTATTAACAGTAACTTTATATTCTTTTTCATGTTTATTTTCTGCTCTAAGTATCTTATTTACTATGCTTCCATCATTAGTTAAAAGAATAAGACCTTCTGATGGTTTATCTAATCTTCCTATTGGGAAAATTCTTTCTGGATAATTAACATAGTCTATAATATTTCCTTTTACATGACGTTCTGTTGTACAAGTTATACCTACAGGCTTGTTAAGTGCTATATAAACATTATTATTTTTAGGCTTTATAAGCTTATTATTTACCTTAACCATAGCACCTTCTTCTACAGTTTGGCCTACTTGTGCTTTTTTCCCGTTTACAGTAACTTTTCCTTGTTCAATAAGCTTGTCAGCTTCTCGTCTTGAACAAAGTCCAGTTGAACTTATGTAGTTGTTTAATCTCATTAAAGGACCTCCTAAAACTTTAGTATAACTTATTCATTATATTATAGTTGATTTCTCTAAGCAATAATAAAAGCTAAGTTAATTAAATATATAATTATATAAAAAGTAAGTAAACTATATAAATAATATAAATTATGACAATAATTAAATAAATTTGAGATAATAGAGAAAATATATTTAACATCTATTGGTGTAGTAGTATATGTAGGATTTATTATATCTTTAAATATTGGAAAATTTTATTAAAAATGATAAAATGTTAAATATAATTATATTATTAAATAATAGTAAATACTATTTCAAAGATTTAATTAATACAAATGATTTTCAAAATAAATGTTTTAAATTAAAATACATTAAGAAATTATAAAATGAAAGGAGATATTTTAAATGACATTTAAAAACCTAAAAGACATAGATACTACAGAATCTAGAAGTTGTGCTTTAGTATTTAATTTTAACAATAAAGATTTAATGACAATAAAGAGCGTATTTAGATTAAGTGGAATAAGTGATATTATTATACTAAAAAATAATAACTTAAATACTACAATAAAAGATATATTAGATAATAACTTATTAAACGATAGCGAAGAAAAAATAAACTCTAGAGCTATCATATTTAATAACATAGAAAGTAGAAAAATCAGTGCAGTATCTGATAATTTAAAAAGATTAAAAGTCCAAAGACCTTTATTGGCAACAGTAACAGAAACATCAATTAATTGGGAATTAAAAAATCTTTTATATAATTTACAAGAAGAAGCTCATAGTTTAAAGAATTCAAAAATATCTATACATAAAAATTCCTAAGTAAATACACAATTACTTAAATTATATACATATATTAATATATGTATATAAGGAGGTCGTTGGGTATGAAGGTTGAACTTACAACTATTGAACTCAAGGCACTTGAGTTGAAGGATATAAATAATTTTAATGATAAAAAATGTGCAAATATAATGGATATAGATATAAAAGAGTATAATAATATATTAAATAATGCAAGAGCAAAAATAACTAAGGCTCTTATAGATGGGGCTGAAATTAGTATTATAGAGATTAATTTAAATGATGAGCCTAAATGTAATACTTTATGTAAATTTAGATGTGCTGTATGCGGTCAAATATATGAAATAGATTATACTAAAGAAGATATAAAATGTCCATTATGTTTATCTTCTAAGATTATGACAAATGAAGAAGCTGGATTCTCAAAATAAATAAAAACCCCTTATAATCAAAACTATAAGGGGTTTTTATTTATAATTTAGACACGTTTATAGCAGAAAGTCCTTTAGGTGCTTCTACTACATCAAATGATACCTCTTCACCTTCATGTAAATCTTTATTATGTCCATTTTCTTTTACATTTGAATAATGTACAAAAACATCATTTCCATCATTTGCAGATATAAATCCATATCCTCTATCGTTATCAAACCATTTTACAACACCTGTATAATTAGCCATATATAAATGTCTCCTTTTTTAAATTTCTATATAATATATTATTTACTGATATATTTTTTTTATTAAAAAATTTGGATAATTGGTATAGAATTAGGGTATAAAAATGTTATACTAAATTTGATGAGGTGATTTTAGTGAACTATAAAAATTTAAGTAGTAAAGAATTAAAAAAATTAATACAAAATAATAAAAATATATTATTAATAGATATAAGAAGTGAAGATGAATTTGAAGAAATTAATATAGAGACATCAATAAATATACCATTACAAGATTTACTTTATAATATAGATGAACTACAAGAACATAATGACAAGGATATAGTAATTTATTGTAGAAGTGGCCAAAGAAGTATTACAGCTTGTAATTTATTAGCTATAGAAGGCTTTAATAATTTATATAACTTAGAACATGGAATAATTGGATACTTAAAAAGAGAGCTTTAATTATAGGCTCTCTTTTTTAAAAACTTAAATTTAATGTAAATTTGATTTTAGATATAAATTATAGAAAACTTATTATACATTGATATATATAATGAGTTAAAAAACTAAAAAGTTCTCATAAATGCTAATACAATAAGAAGTACACCAGATATCCAAGATAAGTTTACGTTTATTATCTTAGCAAAATGTCCTCCTAGCTGACTTCCTAATATCAAACTAACCATACCAATTAAAAAACAAAGAGTTATAACCTGAACATAATTTACAGATCCTAATCCACTACCAAATCCAACTGCTAAACTATCTAATGAAAGTGCAATTGATAAATAAAGAGCTTCTTTAGCACTAAGCAATTTAGAATGATCATAATCGGCTTTTATTTCATCTGCATAAATTTGAAGAACAAATTTAAAGTCAAAAAATTTGAAAGTAAGAGGTTTATCTTTATTTGAAAATTTTCTTATATAATTTTTACAAAACACTTCAAATACTCTGTATACACCAAGTGATAATAAAAGAAAAAAACTAAGATAAGTTGCAACATTAACAGGTAAAAAATTATTTAATATATCTCCTAAAAATAGAGCAATCCCTAAAAATAATGAACATACCAAATTTATTATAATTGAAGAATAAAAAGGTATTTTTATCTTATCTGTACCATAAGCAATACTAGCTACAAAAGTATCTAAACATAAAGAAAGAACTAATAATAACGATTGTAACATGAAGTCACCCCCTAGAATGTAGTACTAGTATTATATTATTCTAAAAAAGTTTTTGTGTACATAAATATATAAAGCATATTGATTTTTATTAATACATAAATATATATGAAATATAAGTCTATCAATGTTTTGATAATACAGAGAAATTACATGATATAAATATATAAGATATTGATAAATACAAGAATTTAAAAATAAAACTCATAAAAATACTGTAATAAACAATCTATAAGATATAAGTTAATTTAATAAAGAGCTAGCATAGGTCAAATGGTTACTTATTCTATAAAATATTAATTTATAGAACTGATTAACTGTATTTTGCCAGCAGTTTTTTATTTTAAATTATTAATGATTTTTGACTAAATTTATTATATAATATTAAAAATAAAATGTAAAAAAATTCGATTATTTTAAGGTTTTTGTAGAAGGAGAGTGTTTTATGGAAAAAAGCATATCAAATCAAAAAACAAAATCCTCTAATATAGAAGCATTTATATTTATAGGTGTTTTACTATTTGGATTTTTTTATGTGGCAAATATTATGGGTGCTGGTATAATGTTTAAAGTTATAATGAATACTGCACATGATTTGCTTTTAAATACGGTATTTTTAATAATGGCAATGGCAGTACTAGCTGGAGCATTTAGTGCACTACTTTCAGAATTCGGAGTTATATCACTTTTAAATAAAGTATTTGCTATTTTTATGAAGCCATTATATGGTTTACCTGGAGCAAGTATTGCTGGTGCTATAACTACTTATTTATCTGATAATCCAGCAATAATTTCATTTAGTAAAGATAAATCATTTACTAAATATTTTAAAAAATATCAGATTCCAGCTTTATGTAATATAGGAACTTCTTTTGGTATGGGACTTATTGTAACAACTTTTATGATATCTCAAGGTGAAGAATATGTATTACCTGCTTTAATAGGAAACTTAGGGGCTATAATCGGTAGTATAGTAAGTGTTAGAATCATGTTACACTTTACTAAAAAGTTTTATAAAGATGAAGTAATATCTGATAATTGTGACTTAGAAACAGACACTATTGAAAATCAAAGAGTAATAAGAAATGGAGGAGTATTCCAAAGAGCATTAGATGCTATACTTGAGGGTGGTAAAAGTGGAGTTGAACTTGGACTTGCTATAATACCTGGAGTATTAGTTGTATGTACATTAGTTATGATATTGACATTTGGTCCAAGTACTGACCCAACTACAGGACAAGCTGTTTATACAGGAGCTGCATATGAAGGAATTGGATTACTTCCGATACTAGGAGAAAAGCTTAACTTTATATTAGAACCACTGTTTGGATTTAAATCATCTGAAGCTATAGCATTTCCTATAACATCTTTAGGTGCTGTAGGAGCTGCCATGAGTTTAGTTCCTCAATTTATAACAGACGGTATAATAACACCTAATGATATTGCAGTATTTACAGCTATGGGTATGTGTTGGAGTGGATATTTAAGTACTCATGTAGGTATGATGGATGCATTAAATGCAAGAGAACTTACAAGCAAGGCAATATTATCTCATACTATAGGTGGTATTTGTGCAGGAATATCTGCTCACTTTATATTTATGATTATTATATAAATTATATAAATGGACTTAAGTATATACTTAAGTCCATTTTATTTTTATCTAGGTTTAATAGGTCTTGATGTATTTTGACTTACAGAACCCGTTTTAGATGGTCTTAATCTTGGTTCTATATTTAATTCTTCTCCTATTTCTAAGCTTGATTTAGCTATATTTTTACATAACTTAGGTTCTTTTCTTCCTTTATTTTTAGCGTTTTGCTTTGACATAATATCCTCCTATGTTCAAATTAATTTACATCAATAATTTAACCAAAATAAGTATTATATATTCCTTATAAAATAAAGTCTATACTTTGTGTATTAAAACTATTATATTAGTCAATATAATTACATATATTAACTAGATTTACCAGAAAATAAAATTAAATATATAATTGACAAATTAGTAATAGAAGTATATAGTTTATATAAAATTATTATCACTCTTGATTGATGAGTGCTAATAATTTAAATTTACTTTTATTATTTTAAATTTTTAACATAATAAATAATAGACTTTATATATAAATCAATGGAGGTATATTTTATGGATATAGAAAAAATGACTGTAAGAGTTCAAAAGTCATTAAATGATGCTTATAGCATAGCTGTAAAAAATCATAATCAACAACTAGATGTAATTCATCTATTTAGTGCACTTGTAAATCAGGAAGATGGACTTATTCCTAATATCTTCGATAAAATGAATGTATCAGTAGACGCTTTAAAAAATAGTATAGATTTAGAACTAAAAAAACTACCACAAATACATGGTGAAGGAATCAGTTCTCAGGGGGTAACTGCTACAAGAAGAGTAAATGAAGTTTTACTAAAAGCAGAAGAGATATCAAAAGAATTTAAAGATAGTTATATAAGTGTAGAGCATGTTATGCTTGCTATTATGGATATGGAATCTAATAATACAGTAGGAAGAATTTTAAAGCAATATAATATAAATAAAAATGACTTTTTAAAAGTATTATCTCAAGTTAGAGGTAGTCAGAGAGTTGAAACACAAGATCCAGAAGGTACTTATGAAGCATTAGCTAGATATGGTACTAATCTAGTTGAACTTGCAAAAAAGAATAAGTTAGATCCAGTTATAGGTAGAGATGAAGAAATAAGAAGAGTTATAAGAATACTTTCAAGAAGAACAAAAAATAATCCAGTTCTTATAGGAGAACCTGGAGTTGGTAAAACAGCCATAGTTGAAGGATTAGCAGAAAGAATAGTTCGTGGAGATGTTCCTGAAGGTTTAAAAGATAAGATAATATATGCTCTAGATATGGGTTCTCTAATTGCTGGAGCTAAATATAGAGGAGAATTTGAGGAAAGATTAAAAGCTGTACTTAAAGAAGTACAATCGTCTGATGGGAAGATAATCTTATTTATAGATGAAATACACACTATAGTAGGTGCTGGTAAAACTGATGGTGCTATGGACGCAGGAAATCTTATAAAACCAATGCTAGCACGTGGAGAGCTAAATTGTATAGGTGCTACAACTTTTGATGAATATAGACAATATATAGAAAAAGATAAGGCTTTAGAAAGACGTTTCCAACCTGTTATAGCTGAAGAACCTACTGTAGCTGATACTATATCAATATTAAGAGGTCTTAAAGAGAGATTTGAAATACATCATGGAGTAAGAATACATGATAGTGCTATAGTTGCAGCTGCTAAATTATCAGATAGATATATACAAGATAGATTCTTACCAGATAAAGCAATTGACTTAATAGATGAAGCTGGTGCAATGATTAGAAGTGAAATAGATTCTCTTCCAACAGAATTAGATACAGTAAGAAGAAAATTATTTACTCTAGAAACAGAAAGAGAAGCTTTATTAAAAGAGAATGATGAAAAAAGCAAAAACAGATTGGAGAAATTAGCAAAAGAAATATCAGAGCTTAAATCTAAAAATGATGAAATGAGCGCTAAGTATGAAAAAGAGAAAAGGCAAATACTTGAAATAAAAAACTTAAAAGCTCAACTTGATGAAGCAAAAGGAAATGTAGAAAAATTTGAAAGAGAATATGATTTAAATAAAGCTGCTGAAATAAAATATGGTGTAATACCAAAGCTAGAAGAACAAATAAAAGAACATGAATTAAAAATGCAGCAAAGTTATGATAATGCATTATTAAAAGAAGAAGTAACAGAAAATGAAATATCTCAAATAGTTGCTAAGTGGACAGGAATACCTGTTACTAAATTAGTTGAAGGAGAAAGAGAAAAACTTCTTAAACTAGAAGATGAGCTTCATAAAAGAGTAATAGGTCAAGATGAAGCTGTAACAGCTGTATCAAATGCTGTAATACGTGCTCGTGCAGGTCTTAAAGATGAAAATAAACCAATAGGATCATTTATATTCCTAGGACCTACTGGTGTTGGTAAAACAGAACTTGCTAAAACTTTAGCTAATAACTTATTTGATAGCGAAGATAACATAATAAGAATAGATATGTCAGAATATATGGAAAAACATGCTGTGTCTAGACTTATAGGACCACCTCCTGGATATGTAGGATATGAAGAGGGAGGACAATTAACAGAAGCTGTAAGAAGACATCCATATTCTGTAATTTTATTTGATGAAATAGAAAAAGCACATGAAGATGTATTTAATATATTCTTACAAATACTAGATGATGGTAGACTTACAGATAATAAAGGTAAAACTGTAGACTTTAAAAACACGCTTATAATAATGACATCAAATATAGGAAGTCACTATTTACTAGAAGCTGGAGAAAACATAACTGAATCCACTAAAGATTTAGTTATGAGTGAAATGAAACATAGATTTAAACCTGAGTTTTTAAATAGAGTAGATGATATAATAATGTTTAGACCTTTAGATATTGAAGGAATTAAACAAATAATAGATATATTTGTAAATGCTCTTAGAAAAAGATTAAAAGATAAAAATATTGGTATAGAAGTAACTAATTCAGCTAAAGAAGTTATGGCTAAAGAAGGATATGATCCAGTATACGGTGCTAGACCATTAAAAAGATATATAAGTAATACACTTGAAACTATAATTGCTAAAAAGATGATAGCAGGAGAAATTTATAATGGATGTAACATCGTTATTGATGGAGAAAATGATAATATTACAGTAAAGGTTAAGTAGACTAAAAAAGCATCTTAATAGATTTTAATAATCTATAGATGCTTTTTTTATAATTTTAAAATAGAATTAAATTTTTAAAAGTCTAATATAGGAATTTTTCCTCATAGTATTATAATTTATTTAAAGTAATATTAAAAGAAAATAAAAATTATAAAACATTGCAATATTAATACTTTTATTAAATTGTTTGAATCAATAATATATCTAAAATATAAAAATGTTATTATTTATATTTTAGATATATTATTGATGGGTATTCTTATATAATACATATTTATGGTATAATAAATTTTTGGTGAAAGCTAAAAATAAATAATATACAATTGAGGAGGTCGTAAGTTTGGCAAATACTTTTTACATAGTAAGACATGGACAAACAAATTGGAATATATTAGGTAAAACTCAAGGTCATGGAAATTCAGACTTAACTCAAAAAGGAGAAGAACAGGCTTTTGAATTAGCAAAAGCTATAAAAAACTATCCTATAGACTATATATATAGTAGTGACTTAGGAAGAGCAGTTCAAACAGCTGAAATTGTTGGTGATACAATAGGTATTAAGGTTAACCAAACTAATGCTCTAAGAGAAATGGGATTTGGTGACTGGGAAGGTCTCTTAATAGATGAAATTAAAAAAAATCATGCGAAAACATATGAAACTTGGAGAAATCAACCTCATTTAGCAGATATTCCTAATGGTGAAACTCTTCATATAATAAAAGACAGAGTGGATTCATTTATAAATGAATTAAATGAAAAATATGATAATAAACATATTTTACTAGTTAGTCATTCAGTTACAGTAAGAGTTATGTTACTTTCATTTTTAAATTCAGGAATGGAAAATATATATAGAATAAAACAGGATAATACTGCTCTTAATATAGTAGAATGTAGAGACTATGGTCCAGTAGTAATAAAGATGAATGATACTAGTCATATAAAAAATAATGAGAAATTAAATAACTCAGCATTAGAATAGGAGTAAATAAATGTCTAAAATTATAGTAGTCGGAGGAGGTCCATCTGGAATGATGGCTGCTCTTAATGCATCAAAATCTAATCATGAGGTTATATTATTAGAACGAAATGGAGAGTTAGGAAGAAAGCTTTTACTTACTGGTGGTGGAAGATGTAATATAACTAACAACCGAGATATTGAAGATTTTTTTGATAAAGTTATAAATAATAAAAAATTTTTATATAGTAGTTTTTATAGCTTTACTAATAAAGATTTATTATCATACTTTGAAGAAAATAATTTAGAATATAAAATTGAAACAGATAATGACCATAAAGTATATACAAAATCAGATAAATCAGAAGAAGTAATAGATGCATTAAAATCTGATTTAAAAGCTAATAAAGTAAAAATAATGTACAATACTAAAGTTGTTGATCTTATAATAGAAAATGATACTATTATTGGGGTTAAAACAGAAAACAATCAAACTATCTTAGCTGATAAGGTCATAATATCAACAGGTGGAAAAAGCTATCCAAACACTGGATCTGATGGTATGATGTATGAAATATTAAAAAAATATGGACATACTATAAATAAAATATATCCAGCATTAATACCTCTTACAGTTAAAGAAAGCTTTATTAAAAACTTACAAGGTATTTCTATGAGAAATGTTGAAATTTCTTGTAAAATAAAAAAGAAAAAGATAAGTCAAGTTGGAGATATGTTATTTGCCCATTTTGGATTAACAGGTCCAGCTGTACTAAAGTTTTCATCATATATAAATAAATATATAGATGAAAATGAGTTAGAAATAAATTTAGATTTTTTACCTTATACTACTAATGATGAAATTTCTAAAATTATAAGAGAAAATCCTAATAAAAATGTAATTAATAATTTAAAAGGATTATTACCACAAAACTTTTTAAAGGAAATATTTAATTTATTAGATTTATCTGATAAAAAAGCCAATGAATTATCTAAAAGTGATGAATTAAGAATAATAGAATCTATAAAGAATATGAAATTGATTTGTAATGGAAGTATAGGGATAAAAGCTTCTCAAGTTACAAGTGGAGGAGTATCTGTAAAAGAAATAAATTCTTCTACAATGGAATCAAAGTTAATAAAAAATTTATTTTTTACAGGGGAAATAATAGATGTAGACGCTGAAACTGGTGGCTATAACTTGCAAATAGCTTTTTCAACGGGGTATCTTGCTGGAATAAGTGTGTAGGTGATTAATATGAAAGTATTAGCAATAAGAGGTGCAACAACTGTAAACTCTAATAATAAAGAAGAAATTTTAAAAGAAACTTCAAAACTAATAGAAGCAATAATATTAAAAAATAATTTAAATACTGATGATATTGTAAGTATGTGTTTTACTATGACAAAGGATTTAGATGCAGTATATCCAGCTGTAGCTGTTAGAGAAATTCTTGATATACATGATATACCTATGTTAAATTATGAAGAAAAATATATACAAGGAAGTTTAAATAAGTGTATAAGAGTTATGATGCATATAAATACTGAAAAAACTAAATCTGATATAAATCATATTTACTTAAATAATGCAAAAAACTTAAGAAAAGATTTAATAAATAATTAATAGGAGATATAAAATGAAAAACTTGGTAATAGCAGTAGATGGTCCAGCAGGAGCAGGTAAAAGTACAATAGCAAAATTAATAGCAGAAAAATTAAATATAAACTATATAGATACTGGAGCAATGTATAGAGCAATAACATATAAATGTCTTCAAAATAATATAGATATAAATAACGAAAAAGAAGTTATAAACATAGCTAAAGATTGTGAAATAGACTTTAAAGATAACAATATATATTTAAACGGAGAAATATTAACTGATGAAATAAGAACAATGGAAGTTAGCAACAATGTTTCTAATGTAGCAAAAATAAAAGAAGTAAGATACTTAATGGTAGATGTTCAAAGAAATATAGGAAAAGTAAGTTCTGTTATACTAGATGGAAGAGACATAGGTTCTTATGTATTTCCTAATGCAGATTATAAATTTTTCTTAATAGCTACTCCAGAAGAAAGAGGAAATAGACGTTATAAAGAGTTAGTTAATAAAGGATATGATGTAAACCTTGAAGAAATAATAAAAGATATAATAAAAAGAGATGAGATAGACTCAAATAGAGAATTTGCACCTCTTGTTAAAGCAGAAGATGCTATAGAAATAGATACTACAGGAAAAAGTATAAATGAAGTAGTTCAATCTGTATTATCTAAAATAAATATATAATGTATTAAAGTTATAAGGTGTAACAGAACACCTTATAACTTTAATAGTTGAAGGGAGACAAATGTGAGTTTTTATAAATTTGTAACAAAAGCTTTTAAATGTTTTGTAAATATATTTTACAAGTATGAGGTTATAGGATCAGAAAATATACCTGATGAAGGCAATATAATAATTGCAGCAAATCATAAGTCCAATCTAGACCCTATATTTATAGCCGCAGCTATAGAAAATAGGCAAGTTGCAGCTATTGCCAAGAAAGAACTTTTTAAAATAAAACCTTTAGGATATATTTTAAAAAAATTAAATGTTATTCCTATAAACAGAGAAAAACCAGATATATCAACTATAAAAAGTATTTTAAAATCTATAAAAGATGGGTATGTATTAGGTATATTTCCAGAAGGAACGAGAATCAAAGGACCTGGATTTGGTAAGGCTAAAGCTGGACTTTCTTTATTTGCAATAAAAGGTAAAGCACAAGTTGTACCAATCTCCATAATATCTAATTATAAGTTATTTAATAGAGTAACTATATATATAGACAAACCAATTTCATTTGAAGAGTATTATAAACAAAAACTTACTTCAGAAGAAAATGAAAGATTATCACAGAATGTATTAGAAATAATAAAAGAAAATTATTATATTCATTCAAAATAATAATATTTTAAATTTAGGGAGATATAAGATATGAAAGTAAAAATAGCTAAAGAAGCAGGATTTTGCTTTGGTGTTAAAAGAGCTATGAAAATGGCATGGGATGAATTAGAGTTAAATTCTGATATATATGCTTTAGGTCCACTTATTCATAATAGACAAGCTGTACAAAAATATGAAGATAAAGGTCTTATAACTGTAGACACTATTGATAGTATTCCTAATAATGAAAGTGTAATAATAAGATCTCACGGCGTATCTAAAGATATCTATGATAGAGCTAATTTTAGTAATTTAAACATAATAGATACTACATGTCCGTTTGTAAAAAAGATTCATAATATAGTAAAAGAATTTTATGAAGAAGGCTTTAAAATAATAATAATTGGAGATAAAAATCATCCTGAGATTATAGGTATAAATGGTTGGTGTGAAAATTCAGCACTTATAATTAAATCTGTTGATGATTTAAATAATTTAAATTTAGATAATAATAATAAATATTGTGTTGTAGCTCAAACTACTCTAAATTTAGAACTATATAATCAAATAGTAGATATATTATCAAAAGAGTTAGATAATATACAGTTTAATAATACTATTTGCTCTGCAACAAAAACAAGACAACAAGCAGCTAAAGAATTATCTGTTGATGTTGATTGTATGATAGTTATAGGTGGAAAACATAGTTCCAACACTCAAAAACTAGTAAATATATGTAAGGAACAAGTACCTACATTTTCAATAGAAACTAAGGAAGATTTGGATATAGATAAATTAAGCAAATTCAATATAATAGGAGTTACAGCAGGAGCTTCAACACCTAATTGGATAATTGAAGATGTAATATGCTTTATAGAATCATTATAATTTATCAAAATGAGCATAATATATAATAAAAGATATAGACATGAGTTGTATTTAATTCATGTCTTTTATTTTAATTTATTAAGGGTGGATGATATTATATGATCAAGAAAAAAATAAAAAATGTATATAATATGCTAAAATACGCATATGCAAAAGATATAAATATAAAATGCACCAATGTTAAGTATGGAAATGACAAAAAACAGTATTATAAGGTATATAAACAAAATAATAATAAACCTACTATATTTTTTGTTCATGGAGGAGGTTGGTGTCAAGGTAGCCCATCTTTATATAGTGGAGTTGGAAAATATTTTTTTAAACATGGATATACAATAGTACTAGTTGGATATAGATTAGTACCAAATCATAGATATCCTATTCAAATAGAAGATGCCTTTAAAGCTCTTAGACATTATATAAAAAATAATGAAACTAATAATGGTATTGTAGTTGGAGGTTATTCAGCTGGTGCAGAAATATCATCTCACTTAGCTTTTGATCAAAAAAGACAAAATGATTATAAAATAAATCTATCTCTTTTAAAAGGCTTTATATCTATATCAGGAGTTTTAAATTTTAATAAGTGTAAATCAAATAGTTCTAAAAGGTTAATAAACAGATATGTGTATAGAAGTAATACTGATAATTGCAATCCTATAAATTTAATAAATAAAAACTCTACTATAAGTACTCTTTGCATACACGGTGACAGTGATACATTAATAGATGTAGAAAATTCAAAAACTTTTATAAATAATTTAAACAAAGTAAATAGTAATTCGTATTTAAAAATAATAAAAGATGCTGAACATGAAGATACTATAGATATAATAAGAGGAAATGGTAATGAGTATTCAAAATATATCTTTGAATTTTTAGAGAAAATCATTTGAAAAGAGGTGAATTAATGGCTATTACTAATAAAAAATATTTTATAGATAACATAAAGGTAGTACTTATTTTTCTAGTTGTATTTGGCCATTTAATCGAACGATATATAGATACCAGTAATACATTAATGGGTATATATATGTTTATATATATTTTTCATATGCCTTTATTTGTTTATATATCTGGGTATCTATCTAAAAATATAAATAAGAGTAATAAAATTTTTCTGAAAAATTTATTAATACCATATATTTTCTTAAATATTATATGGTATGTATTAGCATATATATATACTGGAGAAATTAATTTACCTATAATATATCCTGGATGGACTTTATGGTTTTTACTAAGTTTATTTTTTTGGAGAAGCTCACTAAAATATTTAATAAAATTTAAATATATACTTCCTATTAGCTTTATATTGGGAATTTTAATTGGTATTATACCAAATGGATCTATATTATCATTTTCAAGAACTATAGTTTTTTTACCTTTCTTTTTATTGGGATATTATACAGATACTCAAAAGATAAAATATATATTTAATAAGGTTAATATAGGTATATGTATATTGGGGATACTTACATTTATGATTGTTTCGTTTTTTATAGCTAATAAAAATATTTTAGATTATCGATTTTTATATGGTTCTCATTCTTATAAAGAACTTGGTATCGATATTTATATAGGTATAATCTCTAGAACATTACTATATATCAGTAGCATGCTATTGAGTTTATTTATATTATATATAATACCAACTAATAAAACATTTTTTACTCATATTGGAAAATCAACTATGTATATATATGTTTTTCATACATATATAGTACTTATAATATTCTATCTTATACCTTCATGGAATAAAAGTTTTTTTACAAACTTAATAATCATAGTTAGCCCTTTATTAATTACATATATACTTTCATATAAATGTTTTGAAAAAATCTATAATATGGTACTTAACCCTATATGTAAACTAATAAAATAAAAGAGAGTATAAATTATACTCTCTTTTATTTTAGAATTTTAAATTATCATTTGGTTAATAATATAAAGGGTGATAAATATGTATATATTAAATTTAAAAACTACTGAGATAATAGATCATTTCAGAGAAGACTTTTATAATAAATCTTATCCATATCTTATTTTAAGTACATCAAATGAATTAAAACTACTTAAAGATATTTTAGATATAGATGAAATAACATTTAATGATTGCCTTAGATTTGATGAAAATGTAAAATTTGATTTATTCGATAACTATGATTTTTTAAGTATTAATACATGTGAGCTTAATGATAACAAAGCTAAAATTGAAGAAATAAATATGTATTTATCAGATAATTTTACTTTAGTTATATGTGAAAAGGACAATTTTTTATATAATTATGTAAAAAATATGATTCTTAATAATTCAAAAACTAAAAAATATTATAATAACGAAAATCTTTTTAAAATAAGTTATCTCATAATAAAAAATATAATTATACACGAATTTGAAAATTTAGAAAAAGTAGAAGATATGATATTAAATTTAGAAGATGAGATTATGGAAAATAGAAGTGATGAACACATTTTAAAAATAAATTATATAAGAAATATAACTAGAGTCTTAGTCAAAAATACAAGACCCCTTCTATACTTAGGTGATAGAATAATAAAAGACAATTTAAGATATCTTAAATATAATGATATGAAAAGATCTAATCTAGATAATTTACAAAGTATAGATTTTGGTATCGATAAATTATATAATTTTGCACTTTCAACTAGAGAGTTAGCAGATAAATTGTTAGATATATATTCATCTAAGGTTGCTGAACAAACAAATGATATAATAACAAAACTTACACTTTTGACAGCTATTTCAGCTCCACTTACTATAATTACAGGTATATATGGTATGAACTTTAAGTTTATGCCTGAGCTTAACTTATATTATGGATACCCTTTAACTTTAGGTATTATGTTCATTATAATACTGTGTGGACTTATAATATTTAAAATAAAAAAATTGTTATAAAGTAATAGTAGTGTATATTTTATAAAGCTACTATTACTTTATTTTTTTAAGTCGGCTTATTTGAAGAAATGGCATTTTGCTTTAAATTGTAAAGTAAACTTAAATTTAAATTTATTAAATAAGTTTAAGTTTACTTTTTTTGAATAAAAATACCATTTTATAGTATAAAATATTTATATTTTTATCTAAATAGTGTAAAATACAGTTAAAACCCGATAAAAGGAGAGACTTTATGGAGAAATTATACTATATTGACCAATATATAAAAGAATTTACAGCTGAAATCATAGAAGTTTTGGAGATAAATAATCAATTTCATGTATTACTTGATAAAACAGCATTTTTCCCTGGTGGTGGTGGACAATTTTGCGATTTAGGAAAAATAGATATTCATCCAGTTATAGATGTTTATGAAAAAGAAAATAAAGTTTATCATGTTTTAGAAAAAAGACCTATAAAAATACATAAAGTCAAGTGTGAAATAGATTGGAATAGAAGAGAAGACGGTATGCACCAGCATTTTGCTCAACATGTACTGTCTGGATGTTTTTACAATCTATTTAAATTAAATACAGTGTCTTTTCACTTAGGAAAAGAATCTAGTACAGTTGATATACAAGGAATATTAACTGAAGATCAAATAAGAAAAGTAGAACAATTTGCTAATGAAATGATATCTAATGATATTAAGCTTGAAGTATTAACTCCATCTAAAAAAGATTTAAAAAAGATATGGATACGAAGAGATTTACCAGATACTTCTGCACAAATAAGAATAGTAAAAATTGGAGATTTAGATTCTAATGCTTGCTGTGGTGTACATCCAAGATCCACATTAGATTTAAGATTAATAAAAATAAAAAAATGGGAAAAGAATAGAGGAAATACTAGAATAGAATTTTTTGCAGGAAAAAGAGCTATAAATTATATTCTAAAAAGAGATTTAATTTTAAATGATATTTGTAGAAATTTAAAATGTGGAGAAGAAGAAGTTATTAAAGGAATAGTTAATATAAATAATAAAGTTCAAGAGGTTTTAAGTGAAAATAAAAAGTTAGAAGCTATTGTATCAGATTATGAAATAAAAGATATGATAGATAAAAGTACTCAAATAAATAATATTTCTATCATAAAAAACATATATACTGATAAATCTATAAAATACATATCTAAGGTTGTATCTAAAATCACAGAAAATGACAACTTTATAGTATTATTAGCTGTAATAAATGATGATAAGGCAAACTTAGTATATGCATCATCTAAAAATTTAAAGGTAAAAGTTAATGATCTATTAAAGGATTCGATAAAGTTAATTGATGGCAATGGTGGAGGAACACCTTTTATGGCTCAAGGTGGAGGTAAAAATAACGGGAATATAGAAAATACATTAAATTATGCACTTAGTAAATTAGAAAAATTTATAGGATAAAATAAAAGTGAAGCTAATATTAAATAATTAGCTTCATTTTTATTATCACTATTAAATTAACTATTATAACTTTTAATATTATATAAAATCAATGAATTGTTAATTAGCTATTAATTATCCTTATCTTTTTCCTCATGAAAATAACCGTCTCCTTTTTAAGTCGAAGAAACTAATTTATAATCTTCAACTAATTTATCTACTATAAATATGATTATAAAAAGTAAAGTTTACATAATTTAATTATTTTAAAATTCTAAAGATTTTTTTATTAGAATTACAGTAAAACGCATTTAATTAGATTTTAATCATTTTTATTATCTTTTCGATACATTATATTAAAAAGTTTTTAAAACTCCTTAAAACTGAATATAATACTTTGGATTTTTAACATACTTTTATAAATTCAAATAAAGTATAAAAACTCTAAATATAAAAAGAGTAGGTAATTTATAATAAGAAACTACAAGATTAAATTACATAAATGTTTTAAAAACTCAAAAACTAATTATGTTATAAATTCTACTATAGATGTAGTAAGTTGATTTTGTTTATATTTATTTGTATAACTAAACTAATTTTCACATAAAAATTATAAATTTCAGCTTATTCTTATTAAAATCGATTATAAGAAGTTTAACATTTTTTTAATATCATTAGTCTATAGGTAAAATAAGAACCCTTTAAAATTGAATTTAAAAGGTCTTTATTTTTCATTTTTATCCTAAATTAAATAAAACTTCTGATATTTTATCACTAGCTTCAGAATCCATTTCTTTTAATGTATGAGCGTATATATTAAGAGTAGTATTGATGTTTGAATGTCCAACCCTTTCTGAAATTACTTTAATTGGTATTTTTGAATTTATAAGCAATGTAACATGAGAATGTCTAAGATCATGAAACCTTATATGATCTAAATTATTATCTTTAAGAAATCTATTAAATTTTTTACTTAATACATCTTGAGCTATAGGATTTTCATTTTTATCAAAGAATAATAAATTCAAATTATTCTTTATCTTACCCTTTAGTTTATCTTCTAATTGATTTTTTTTATGTTCTCTTAATAAATTTATTATTTCTTTAGGAGCAGAAATAGTTCTTTCAGAACTTTCTGTTTTAGGGCTTTTTAGTATTACAGAATTATTATCTCTAACTGTTATTTTATTTATAGTTATTGTATTTTCAATAAAATCTATATTTTCCCAAGTTAGTCCTAAAACTTCTGATATTCTAAGACCCAGTCCGCTAGCTAAATAAATAGGAAGTTCTAATGAAGTTCCTTTACAAACTTGAAGAAGTTTAACCATATTACTTTTATTGTATATATTATTTTTAAACTTTTTTACTTTTGGAATTTCGATACATTCAACTATATTTTCTCTTATTAATCTTAATCTATAAGCTTTTTTTAGTGCTAAGTTTAAAATATTTATATGTATCTTTATTGTTTGAGGAGCTAAAATACCTACTAAATCATCAACATAATTTTGTAAGTGTATAGGTTTTAATTCTTCTAATCTATATTGGCCTAATATAGGTATTATATATTTTCTACATATTCTAAGGTAGCAATTATATGTTGTTATAGATAAATTTATTTTATGTTTATCTAAAAAATCAATTAAAAAGCTTTCTAGATTTATAGCATTTGGAAGCGCTAATTCATTATTAAAAATGCTATCTTTTAACTCATTTAACTTTTTAGATGCATCTCTTTTCTTTTCAAAAGATCCCATATTTTTTTGCACTTTTTTACCGCTGTTTTTGTCTTTATATTCTAAATAAACTATATAGTTTTTACTTCTTTTTCTTATAAATGCAAAGCTCATTTTATTCCTCCGTTTTATGACAATTATATATTTATTATACCATAATTTAAAAATAAAAATATAAAAATATCTGACATAAAACTGACATAAAATATAAAATTATATATGTATATATTTAAAATACTGTATTTTATAATTTTGGCATAAAACTATATATTTTATGTTTTCTAATAATTATCATCTGAATTTATAAACATAAAAACAAATAGATAAATTTATTTTTACTATTTTTTTATAAATATCTACTTTAATCAATTCTATTTTTATGAAATTTATACAATTTTTATATTAGATTATAGGAGTGTAAATTTATTTTTAAAATTTCTAAAAGCTTTATTTTTTATAAGAATTTATGTATAATTATATATCAGTAGATAATACAAGGAGATAAAACATGAGAAGAAGAAAAGTCAAAGGAGCAGATGAAAAACTATTAAGTTATAAAGACTATGTAGTTAGAGATAATATAGAAAGCTTAAAAGGAAAATGGAATCAACTATTTAAAAATAATAATCCTATACATGCAGAGTTCGGTACTGGTAGAGGTAAATTTTTAACTACATTAGCAAAGCAAAATCCTAATATAAATTACATTGCTTTCGAAATAAAAGAAGAAGTTCTTTTAAAAGCTGTAGAAAAGGCAGATCGTGATAATTTAAAGAATATAGTTTTCGCTTGGGCAGATGTAAGTAAAGCATTAGATTATTTTGATTCAAATGAACTATCTAGAGTTTATATAAATTTCTGTGATCCATGGCCTAAGAAAAGATGGGCAAAGAGAAGATTAACTCATACTAATTTCTTAAATATGTATAGAGAGATACTAAATCCAGAAGGTGAAATACATTTTAAAACAGATAATGAAGGGTTATTCGAATTCAGTTTAAATGAAATAGCTTCTAATAACTGGATTCTTAAAAATATATCATTAAATTTAGCTAATAGCGATTTTGAAAACGTAACAACTGAATACGAAGATAAGTTTATGTCTCAAGGATTAAAGATTTTTAGATGTGAAGCTAAATCAAAATAAAAAATAAGAGGTTATTATAAAATGTAACCTCTTATTTTTAAAAAATACCATTTTTTCTATTCGTAGCATATATACCTATTACAACTATAACTAAATATATACAATATAATGTTATTTTTATGTTTTGAATACTCATTCCAAGTAATTCTATACCTTCATTTGATGGAGGAAGTATCACTAAAAGTGAAGAAATTATGATAAGCACAGGATTTATAACTATTTGCTTATCTGTTCTTAAAATCATTATTTTTCCAGCCCACATTATAGATAAAGTAAAAAATAAAATTCTAAGTACAAACTCTAGTGTATCTAACATAATCAAACTCCCCTTTACTCAGTGGATTTAGTAGTAGTATTTCCATATTAGTTGTAATTAATCAATTGATTAATTAACTAATCCACTGTAAATATGTAAAATAAACATTCATAGAATTATATTATATTACTTATTAGATGAAAAATAAATAATGAACTGTATCAATTAATAAATTATTTTTTTAATACTTTGATAAAAGATATATTTTTCTTAATAAATGCATATTGATTATATATATATTTGTTAGGAGTGATACTATGAAATTTAAATTTTTAGATTGGTACACCCAAGCTCTAGGTGCAACTTTAGGAATTTTAGCATGTATTTATGCATATTTAAATGGGTATATGTTTGTATATGGTAATATAGGAGGCTACTTTGATTTTCTTGGTTTTAGTGGAGTTATTTCTAGTTATCTATTATTGCCACTTTGTTTACTAAGTCTATTTCTTAGTTTAATTAAGTCATACATCTTAAAAAAAGAAATATTAAATACATCTTTTGAGTCTTTTAATATCTTTATATGTATTTTTACAACCATTGTGGGCTTTATGGGAGCTAAAATTTACTTTCTAATTCCAGCTATATTTATACTATTTCATATAATAGAACCAAGTATACATAATAAAATTCTAGAAAATCAAGAAGTTTTATTAAATAATAATTATGAATATAATATCATAGATGAGACTAAAGAAACTATCGAATTTAATAAAAAAATAGATAGTAATATGTCTAGTGAAGTTAATACATCTAATGAAGCTGATGAATTACACAAGAGAAGAGGTATCAATCCAAATGTCATAGAAACCAAAAAAGAAATTGCTCTAGAACTTTTAAAAAAGAATTCTAGTAAGCAATTTATAGTGGAATTAACTGGATTTACCTTAGATGAAATTAATATGTTAGAAGATGAATCTAGAATAAATTAATAGCAATATTTATCATAAATAAAATCCAGTAAAAATACTAAGCGTTGACAATAATATAGTAACTGCATATGTAGAAACATTACAAGGAGATTCTAGGTTTGATGTTTAATTAGAACAATTAAGTGAAATAGAAAAATAAATTCTATAATTAAATTATTGTATATAATTAAAAGTTTGAAAATTATACATATATTTAAATTTATAAAAAAACAAATCAGTATGTGAGAATTAATATGCATGCAGATTTGTTTTTTTATTATAAACTGTAATCATAAAATAATTAATACGCATGCATATTAATTACGAAAGAAGAGAACTATAATATGTGATTTTCTATTTTGTAAAACTATCCTTTAAATGTATATTTAGGGTATAGTTAACATTAAAATAAGCCACTTTCATATAAAAACTGTATTTTATAGCTAAATTACAAATTATATAAAAAATCAATTATGCATGCATATTTTTATATTTGATTTTTTAAATTATTTTTTATCAGTTATTAATTAATTTAAATTAATTAAAATCATTTATCAAACCTTAAACAACAAATCTAATCAAAACTAAAATTTATTAATAATATTCAATTTTTAAATCTTAATCCGATATCTTAAGAATCTTTTATCTATATGCATGCACATACATTTAAATTGCATTATATAAATTAAACTTTTTATTTCATCTACAATATTTACCTTATAGATTTATATATTCATCTAACTATCCCTTAAATAAATTCCACATTACATTATTTAAGGGATAGTTGAAATAAATGTTTATATGTGTTATTTTATACATATGAAAAATTTCAGGAGATAATTTATATGGATGATAAAAAAGTTATAAAGATACATAATAAATCAGATAAACCAGATAACATAGTATTTAAAGAAAATGTATTAATAGAAAGATGTATAAATGTAGAAAATAAACTACCTAAATTTATGAAAGATTATTTTATATATCTAAAAGGATCTGTAGCAACCTCTACCCGACTTGCTTATTTAGAAGATATTCATTTCTTTTGTGTTTATCTAACAGAAACAAAAGATATAACAAGTGTAGATAAACCTTTTGATATTACATTAGAAGATTTTAAAAAAATAAAAGCTAGAGATGTTAATTTATTTTTAGGTGATTATTGTAGTAGATATTATAAATATACCGAGAAAAGTACTTTAATATTTGAAAATAATAATCGTGCATTAGCCAGAAAAAAATCTTCCCTTTCTACTCTATTTAAATTTTTATATAGAAATGATCAATTAGATAATAACATAACAGATGGTTTTAATCCTATTAAGCTTCCAAAACCTCAACCAGATGCTATAAAACGACTTGAGATTGATGAAGTTGCAAAAATGTTAGACGCTGTTGATACAGGTTATGGCTTAACAGAAAAAGAAAAAGTTTATTGGAGAAAAACTAGGCTTCGTGATAAAGCTATTTTAGCATTATTTGTTACCTATGGACTTAGATTAAACGAGCTTCGAGAACTTAATGTTTCCTCATTTAATTTTTCTAGAGGTGAATTTAAAATTTATAGAAAAAGAGGCAAAGAGGTTTTAATGCCAATTAACCATACATGTGAGTCTGTTGTAAAAGATTACATATTAAATGAAAGGCCACAAAGTGAACTTTTAAAAGAAGAATATAAGGATACTCTATTTTTATCTCTTCAACGTAAAAGAATGGATCCTAAAGCAATTAGACAGCTTGTAAAAAAGTATACTTCTATTTCTATGGAAACATCAAGAGAAAATGGTTATAGCCCTCATAAATTAAGAGCTACTGCTGCTACATCCTTAATACAAAGTGGCTTCTCTATATATGATGTTCAAAATTTACTTGATCATGATAATGTTACAACAACACAACTTTATGCAGCTCATAAAAAGAATGTCAAAAGAGATATTGTTAATAATTTTGAATGGATTGATGAAGATGAAAATACAGACATAAATATTTAAAATTATTAGTTTATTTACTTAAGAACAAATGTTTGTATAAACATATTCATTATGTTACAATATAATTATAAATTAAAATTTGATTAGAAAGGATAACTTTTATGTATTTAGATTTAAGCCCAAAGCAAATATTGATACTAGAGTTTATCAAGGAACAAATTGCACTAAAAGGATATCCACCTTCAGTTAGAGAAACTTGTGATGCTGTTGGTTTAAAATCTACATCTACCGTACACTCACATTTAAATAAACTTGAAAAATATGGATATATAAGAAGAGATGCAACAAAGCCTAGAGCTATTGAAGTATTAGATGGAAATAAAACCTCATTTAATCACGAGGTACTAAATTTACCATTAGTTGGTCAAGTAACTGCTGGACAACCTATTTTAGCCGAAGAAAATGTAGAAGAATATATTCCATTCCCTGCTAATTTTATAAAAGGTAATGATAACTTTGTGTTAAAAGTCAAAGGTGATAGTATGATTAATGCTGGTATCTTAAATGGAGATTACGTTATAGTAGATAAAAAAAACACTTCATCTAACGGAGAAATAGCTGTTGCTCTTATCCATAAAGAGTACGCTACTGTAAAAAGATTTTTCCATGAAGATAATGATATGGTACGACTTCAACCAGAAAATGATTTTATGGATCCTATAATGCTAAATTACAAAGATGTTGAAGTTATAGGAATTGTTACTGGAGTATTTAGGGTTATAAAATAAAAAAGATAAGGTTTTATTTCCTTATCTTTTTTATTTTATATTGATTTTTTTATAATTTATCTAAGCTAATTCTAATGCTATTTCCATCATCTTAGTAAATGCTACTTGCCTTTCATAAGATGTTGTTTCTTCTCCTGTTAAAGGACAATCTGAAATAGTAAGTATTGCTAAAGCATTAACACCAGCTCTAGCTGCGTTCATATAAAGGCCAGCTGCCTCCATTTCAACACAAAGAACCCCCATTTTTTGCCATTTAACTAAATTATCTAATCCTGCATCACTATAGAATACATCATTTGAAAGTATATTTCCAACTGTTACTTTTGTTCCTTGTTCTTTTGCAACCTCAACAGCTTTTTGCATTAATTCATAACTAGCTATCGGAGCAAATGTTCCAGGTAAATTATATTGTGAAGCATAGTTTGAATCTGTACATGCTCCCATACCTATAACTACATCATGTAATTTTAAATCTTTATTTATAGCTCCAGCTGAACCTATCCTTATTAAATTCTTAACATTATAAAAGTGTATAAGTTCATAAGAATATATTCCTATAGATGGTATTCCCATTCCAGATCCTTGTACAGATATTCTTTTACCTTTATAATACCCTGTATATCCAAACATTCCTCTTACAGTATTATATTGAACTACATCTTCTAAAAAAGTTTCTGCTATAAACTTAGCTCTTAGTGGGTCTCCTGGTAATAGAACTGTTTCTGCTATATCTCCTAACTTTGCATTATTATGTGGTGTTGGTGTGCTCATTTATTCTGCCTCCTAATTTTATCATGTGTGTACATGTAATTTTTCTTCCAAAAATGATTATTAATTAATTTTTTGGTACAAATATTAGTATACTATAAATAAGATTATATTTTCTATACTATAATGGTAAAATTTTTACCAGGAGGGATATTTTATTAAAAATAATAAAAAACAAAATTTTCTATATTAATACTAATACCTATGTTAATCATATCATTTATACTTACTTTTAAATCTAATTTTGCTGCTAATAGCATAAAAATTTAATAAATGGTTATCTAAAAACTTATCATATTTATAATGTTAATTTCATAATTTATTTATAGTTATTTTACAATTAGTAATAAAAATTTTTTATAATTGGTTGGTGAATTTAATTGAGATTATTACGTACTTATAGGAAAAGTATAAAAATTGAAGGTCTTACTACTATATTTTTACTTGTTGCAACTGTATCTGCTTTATTTATTTATAATACATCATTAAAATATATGTATGATTACATATTAAATGATGTATATATAATAAATGAATTTTCGATACATATGTTTATAAATGAATTTCTAATGTCTGTATTTTTTTTAGTTGCAGGATTAGAAATAAAATCCGAAATATTATATGGAAATCTATCGTCATTTAAAAAAGCTTCTTTCCCAGTTTTTGCATCTATAGGAGGTGTAATTGTTCCGGCATTAATATTTATATTAATAAATAGAAATAGTCCTTTTTTGAGTGGATTTTGTATTCCTATATCTACAGATATTGCATTTGCAGTAGGAATATTTATTTTATTTTCTAATAAATTTAATCCTGCACTTAAAGTATTTTTATTGTCTTTAGCTGTTGTTGATGATTTAATATCTATAGCTTTTATAGCTATTGTATATTCTTTAGATATAAACTTTATATATTTAATAATTTCATTTATAATTTTAATAACATTAATAATAGCTAATAAAATATACAAAATAGAAAGTATTACTTATTATCTTATAAGCGGATTGTGTTTATGGTATTTTGTACATTTAAGTGGAATTCATTCTACAATAAGTGGGATTATGTTAGCTATTGTTATTCCATCAAAATCATATACTTGTAAAAAAAGTACCTTAGATAGATTGCAATGTTTATTAGTACCTATAAACAGTTTATTTATTATACCACTATTTGCTTTTGCAAATACGGGTGTATCACTTACATATAGCATTGATCTAAGTAATGCTAAGCCTCTTTATATGGGTATAATATTAGGACTTAGTGTAGGAAAACCTCTAGGTATTATGTTATTTTGCTATTTAGGTAATTTATTTAAATTTACAGAAAAACCTAAAAACATAAGTTGGTTAGCTATATTTTTCGTATCGCTTATTGCTGGTATTGGATTTACTATGTCTATATTCGTGTCAGAGTTAGCATTTATTCATAACTTAACACTTGTAAATATAGCTAAAATGGCAATACTTATTTCTTCATTTATGTCTATAATTGCGAGTTTTATTATAATAAGTATTTATACGTATGTATGCAAGTTGAAAAATAAAACTACAAATTTAACTAATAGATATTTAATATCTTAAAAATATCATTATTTATGAATAATTCTAAAAAAATTATAAATTTCAATTAGATATAAAAGAGCATTTTAATTTATAAAATAAAGTTTTTATTGTTTTAAATTTATTTTATAAATTAAAATGCCATTTCTCTAAATGGGCCGACTTAAAAAAATAAAGTTAATAACATTAAAATAAGTAGTCAGGTTTTACATCTCATTACCTTGGCTACTTATTTACTATAAATATAATTTAGTCTCTATTCTTC
>DHKFR23503__coassemble_699_pt1 | contig 41271 bp, 53 predicted proteins | sample DHKFR23503__metabat2_high_PE_003 | metagenome-assembled genome bin DHKFR23503
GCAATAGAAGATGCTAGATATGTTTTTCCTAATGCTTGTGAGACAAAAATGGTATTTACTATGAATGTAAGAAGTTTATACAATTTCTTAAACCACAGATGTTGTGAAAGAGCACAATGGGAAATAAGAGAGTTAGCTACAGAAATGTTAAAACAATTAAAGCAAATATCACCAGTCTTATTTAAAGATATGGGACCAAAATGTGTTAAAGGACCATGTCCAGAAGGAAGTATGACTTGTGGTAGAATAGTTCAAATAAGAGAAAAATTTAAAAATTTATAGGCGGTGAAAAGTTTGGCAACAATAGAAGGAAGAAATCCTGTAATAGAAGCAATAAAAAATGATAGAGAAATAGATAAAATAATGATAGCGAATTCAGCTAAAGAAGGTTCTATCAAAAAAATAATAGGCATGGCTAAAGAAAAAAATATAGTAATACAATATGTAGATAAACACAAACTAGATGAAATAAGTACTAGTCACTCTCATCAAGGTGTTATAGCTCAAGTAAGTGAGTATAAATACTGGGAACTAGATGAACTAATAGAAAGTGTTAAAGCTAAAAATGAAGACCCATTTTTTATAATACTAGATGAGATAACAGATCCTCATAATCTTGGATCTATAATAAGAACAGCTGATGCAGTTGGAGCTCATGGTGTTATAATACCTAAAAGAAGATCAGTACATATAACACCTATAGTAGCTAAAGCATCTGCAGGTGCAGTAGAATATGTTCCTGTTTGTAAGGTTACGAATATAGTTAATACTATAAAAAAATTAAAAGATGAAGGTTTATGGATAGCTGCAGCTGATATGGATGGGCAAACATTCTATGAACAAAATCTTACAGGATCACTTGGATTAGTTATAGGTAGTGAAGGATTTGGAATATCTAGATTAGTTAAACAAAATTGTGATTTTACTGTTAAAATGCCTATGATAGGAAACGTAACATCATTAAATGCCTCGGTAGCAGCGGGAATTCTACTATACGAGATATTTAAGCAAAGATCAGGTAATAAGTAAGTTGATGAGAAAAAATAAAAAAGATTATTTAATAGTAGACGGTTATAATATTATAAATGCTTGGGATGAACTAAAGAATATAGCTATAACAGATTTAGAACATGCTAGAGAAAAATTAATCGATGCTATAACAGAATATGCTGAATTTACAGGGAGATTAGGTATAATAGTTTTTGATGCCTATAACATAAAAAGTTGTAAAGAAAAAATAGAAAAAAGAAAAAATATAACTATAGTTTATACAAAAGAACATCAAACTGCAGATAGTTACATAGAAAAATTTATAGGATCTTTATCAAAATATGATGATGTAAAAGTTGCTACTAATGACTATGCAGAACAACAAATTGTATTAGGTAAAGGTGCAAGTAGAATAACTTCTAGAGAATTAAAATTAGATTTAGAAAATGTAAAGTCTAAGATAAGAGAAAAAAATGCTGGTGTATATAAAAAAATTCAGCGAAATTGGTTGGAAGATAGGTTAGATATAGAAACATTGTCGAAACTTGAGAACATTCGTAGAAACCGTTGAAAATGCTGAATTTATTAGATTATAATAAAGCTATTAAAATGTTTAATGGGGGAGATAAACATGTTAGTAGCTAATTATGAATTCTATGAATCTATAGATAATAGTCAGCAAGATGAATATGACATAGTATTAAAAGCAAGTAAAGGGGATAAAATAGCACTAGAGTATATTATAAAAAAATATAAAAATTTTGTGAAAGCAAAAGCAAAGTCATATTTTTTAATAGGTGCAGATAAAGAAGATATAATTCAAGAGGGTATGATAGGATTATACAAAGCAGTTAGAGATTTTGATGCAACTAAAACAAATTCATTTAAAGGATTTGCGGAGATTTGTATAACTAGACAAATAATAACAGCAATAAAAACTGCAACTAGACAAAAGCATATACCTCTTAATTCATATATATCTTTAAATAAACCTATATATGATGAAGAATCAGAAAGAACACTTTTGGATATAATTGCAACTAGTATAGTTACAGATCCAGAAGAACTTATAATAAGCAAAGAAGAACTAAAGCACATAGAGTCAAAGATGAATGAACTTCTAAGTGATTTAGAATTACAGGTTGTAGAATACTACTTAAATGGTAAGTCATATCAATACATAGCGGACAAGCTTAAAAGAGATGTAAAATCAATAGATAATGCTCTTCAAAGAGTAAAGAGAAAATTGGAAAAACATCTTGAAAACAGAAATGATTAATAGTAAAATACTTACCATAAGCTTATTATAAGCGTAATAATTAAAAAAATATTAATCAAGGAGGTATTTCAAAATGGCTAAAGCTAAATTTGAAAGAAATAAACCACACGTTAATATAGGAACAATAGGACACGTTGACCACGGTAAAACTACATTAACAGCAGCAATAACAAAAACATTACATGAGAGATATCAATTAGGAGAAGCTGTAGACTTCGCTAACATAGATAAAGCTCCAGAAGAAAGAGAAAGAGGTATAACAATATCTACTGCTCACGTTGAGTACGAAACTCCAAACAGACACTACGCTCACGTTGACTGCCCAGGACATGCTGACTACGTTAAGAACATGATAACAGGAGCAGCTCAAATGGACGGTGCTATATTAGTTTGTTCAGCAACAGATGGACCAATGCCTCAAACAAGAGAGCATATATTATTATCAAGACAAGTTGGTGTACCATACATAGTAGTATTCTTAAACAAGTGTGATATGGTAGACGATGAAGAATTATTAGAGTTAGTTGAAATGGAAGTAAGAGACTTATTAAATGAGTACGAATTCCCAGGAGATGACACTCCAATAATAAGAGGATCTGCATTAATGGCATTAGAAAACCCAGCTTCTGAGTGGGGAGACAAAATAGTAGAATTATTCGAGCAAATAGATGCTTATATACCAGAACCAGAAAGAGATGTAGATAAGAACTTCTTAATGCCAGTAGAAGACGTATTCTCTATAACAGGTAGAGGAACAGTTGCTACAGGTAGAGTTGAAAGAGGTATATTAAAGGTTCAAGACGAAGTTGAAATAGTAGGATTAGCTGAAGAACCAAGAAAAGTTGTAGTAACAGGAGTAGAAATGTTCAGAAAGTTATTAGACCAAGCACAAGCTGGAGATAACATAGGAGCATTAATAAGAGGTGTACAAAGAAATGAAATAGAAAGAGGACAAGTTATGGCTAAGCCAGGAACAGTTAAGCCTCACACTAAATTCATGGCAGAAGTATACGTTCTTAAGAAAGAAGAAGGTGGAAGACACACTCCATTCTTCGATGGATACAGACCACAATTCTACTTCAGAACAACAGACGTTACAGGAGCTTGTAAGTTACCAGAAGGTATAGAAATGGTTATGCCTGGAGATAACGTAACAATGACAGTTGAGTTAATAAACTCAATAGCAATAGAAGAAGGATTAAGATTCGCAATAAGAGAAGGTGGAAGAACAGTAGCATCAGGAGTTGTTGCTTCTATAGTTGAATAATCTTCTTTATTGGATTGATCAATAGACAAAAAGAGAGGAGTTATACTCCTCTTTTTTTAACATGGAATCTACAAAAACATTGACACGGCTATTATTTTGTGATAACTTATACAAGGTAATGATTCAGGAAGGTGATAATGCCTCAATAATATAAGTTAAGGTATTATTTAACTATATATATTATTATATTAATAAAGTTGGAGGTGTAGAAGATGAGAGTTAAAGTAACTTTAGCATGTACAGAGTGTAAGCAAAGAAACTACAACACTACTAAGAACAAGAAAACTAACCCAGACAGAATAGAATTAAACAAATACTGTAAATTCTGTAAGAAACATACAGCTCATAAAGAAACAAAATAGTTTTATTTAAGGATGTGAGTGTAAAGTGACTGTCCAGGCAAATCAAGGCACAGAAACTAAGAAAAGATTCAGTTTATTCTCTTACATAAGAGAAACAAAACAAGAATTAAAAAAAGTTTCATGGCCTACAAAAAAAGAATTACTTAAAAACACAGGTGTGGTTTTAACTGTAGTTACTTCAGCCACTATATTAGTGTGGGCTTTAGATACTGGATTACAAGGTGCACTAGGGCTTATACTGAAATAGACGAAAAGGAGAAAACAATATGTCAGAATTACAAGAAGCAAGATGGTATGTTGTACATACTTATTCAGGACATGAAAATAAAGTTAAAGCTACGATAGAAAAAGCTGTAAAAACAAGAGGAATGGAAGACTATATAACACATTTAGTTGTTCCAACTGAAGATGTAGTTGAAACTACAAAAACAGGAAAAGAAAAAACTAGACAGCGTAAGGTATTTCCAAGTTATGTCTTAGTTAAAATGATAATCACTGATGAATCTTGGTATATCGTAAGAAATACTAAAGGTGTTACTGGATTCGTTGGACCAGGTTCAAAACCAGTACCATTAAGTGATGAAGAAGTAAAAGCTATGGGCATAGAAATAGACGTTCCGAAAGTAGTAAACCCAGATGTAGACTTAGAAATAGGTGATGCAGTAGAGGTTGCTAAAGGTCCTTTTAGTGGACAAGTAGGAACTGTTGAAGAAATTAACCTGGAAACAAGAGAAGCAAAAGTGTGTATAGATGCATTTGGCAAGAAGACTCTGTTTGTAATAGAGTTTGAAAATATACAAAAAATATAATAAAATTTAGATAGAAAAATTTTGAGGAGGTGCGCTCAATGGCTAAAAAAGTTATAGGTCAAATAAAATTACAAATACCTGCAGGTAAGGCAACGCCAGCTCCACCAGTTGGGCCAGCGTTAGGACAACACGGTGTTAACATAATGGGATTCACTAAGGAGTTCAATGCAAAAACTGCAGATCAAGCAGGAATGATAATACCAGTTGTTATAACTGTATACCAAGATAGATCATTCTCATTCATAACAAAAACTCCTCCAGCTGCAGTATTATTAAAGAAAGCTGCTGGATTAGATACAGCTTCAGGAGAACCTAACAAGAAGAAGGTTGCTACTTTATCTTCTGCTAAGATAAGAGAAATAGCTGAATTAAAAATGCCTGACTTAAACGCTGCATCAGTAGAAGCTGCTATGAGCATGATAGCTGGTACTGCAAGAAGTATGGGTATCGTTGTAGAAGACTAATTTTAAATAAGAATTAGACACTTCATATAGAAGTGGGAGGCGAAAAGCCGAATATAACCACAAGGAGGAAAATAAAATGGCAAAGAAAAGTAAAAAATACGCAGAAGCGTTAAGCAAAATAGATAGAACTAGATTATATGATGCTACAGAAGCTTTATCTTTAGTTGCAGAAGTTGCTACAGCTAAATTCGATGAAACTGTAGAAGCTCATATAAAATTAGGTGTTGACTCAAGACATGCTGATCAACAAGTTAGAGGTGCGGTTGTATTACCACACGGAACTGGTAAAACTAAGAGAGTTTTAGTTTTCGCTAAAGGAGCAAAAGCTGCTGAAGCTGAAGCTGCTGGAGCTGACTTTGTAGGAGCTGAAGAATTAGTTCAAAAAATACAAGGTGAAAACTGGTTCGAATTCGATATAGTTGTTGCTACTCCAGACATGATGGGTGTAGTAGGTAGATTAGGTAGAGTATTAGGACCTAAAGGTTTAATGCCAAACCCTAAATCAGGAACTGTTACTTTCGATGTAGCTAAAGCTATAGACGAAATAAAAGCAGGTAAAGTTGAATACAGATTAGACAAAACTAACATAATACACGTTCCAGTAGGAAAAGTATCTTTCGGTGGAGAAAAGTTAGCTGAAAACTTTGCTGCATTAATGGATGCAATAGTTAAGGCTAAGCCAGCTGCTGCTAAAGGTCAATACTTAAGAAGTGTAACTGTAGCTTCTACTATGGGACCTGGTGTTAAAATAAACCCTGCTAAAATAGCAGAATAATAAAATTGTTGACAAGCAAAAACAAAAATGTTAATATAACAATTGTTGATATAAAAAAGAATAGATTTGCCGTAGACAGTAGGTGCTAAAAGCTTAATTTCCTACCGAGGTTTTAGATAAATTGAAATTACTAAAGCTTTTGTTGTCTTGTTTTGCCATCAAAAGCTTTTTTAAATGAGATTGCGGCGAATACTAAACCTTATTAGGTGAAGGAGGTGCACATCTATATGAGAAAAGCTATAGAACTTAAATCACAAGTTGTTTCTGAAATAGTTGAAAAATTAGAAAAATCATCATCTGCTATAGTTGTTGATTACAAAGGATTAACAGTTGAAGAGGTAACTGAATTAAGAAAGAAAATGAGAGAAGCTGGTGTTGAATATAAAGTATACAAAAACACTTTAGTTAGAAAAGCTGCTAAAGAAGTTGGTATAGAACAATTCAATGACGAGTTATTAGTTGGAACTAACGCGATAGCATTCGGATACGAAGATCCAGTTGCTCCAGCTAGAATATTAAAAGAATTCATGGATTCTCATCCAAAAATGCAATTAAAAATGGGTGTAGTAGAAGGTGAATTCTACAACGAATCTCAAATAGTTGAGTTCGCTAACATACCATCAAGAGAAGTTCTTCTTGCTAAGTTACTTGGAAGCTTAAAGGCTCCAATGTCAAACTTCGCATACTTAATAGATGCTTTAATAAAGAAACAAGAAGGACAAGAAGCTTAATTGTCAATTTAGAAAAGTTAGATATTGTAATATAATAACTTAAAAATAAAATTATTGAAAAAAATTCGGAGGTGCTAAAAATGACAATAGAACAAATATTAGAAGCTATAGAAAACATGAAAGTTTTAGAATTAAATGAATTAGTTAAAGCTGCTGAAGAAAAATTCGGAGTATCTGCTTCAGCTCCAGTTATGATGGCTGGTGCAGTTGCTGGTGGAGCTGCTGAAGAAAAAACTGAATTCGACGTAGTATTAGCAAACGCTGGTGCTTCAAAAGTTGGAGTTATAAAAGCTGTTAGAGAAGTAACAGGATTAGGATTAAAAGAAGCTAAAGAAGTAGTTGATAACGCTCCTAAGACATTAAAAGAAGGTGTTTCTAAAGAAGAAGCTGACCAAATAAAAGAAAAATTAGAAGCTGCTGGAGCTAGCGTAGAAGTTAAGTAGTTTTCTTTCAAAAAGATGTCCTTACGGACATCTTTTTTATTTTTTATAAAAATTAAAAAAATATGTATAAAAATAGAATTTTACATTAAAATTATGAGCATAATAAATAATGCATATTTTATGAAAAAGTATTAATTATACTTATTTGCGTACAAGTTACATATTGAAAAAAGTTGGTTGTTATGATAAAATTATGAGATGCGTTACAATGAACTATGGTTTTATTTTTAATTATTGAGAGGTGAAGAGTGAATGCCACATCCTGTCACGATAGGTAAAAGGACTAGAATGAGCTTTTCTAAGATAAAGGAAATAGCTGACGTGCCAAATCTTATAGAACTACAAGTAGATTCTTATAAGTGGTTTATTGAAGAAGGTCTTAAAGAAGTATTTGAGGATATTTCTCCGATAGAAGACTATACAGGTAATCTTATATTAGAATTCGTAGATTACTCTTTAGATGATAAACCTAAATATGATATAGAAGAATGTAAAGATAGAGATGCTACATATTGTGCACCTCTAAAAGTAAAAGTAAGACTTATAAACAAGGAAACTGGAGAAATAAAAGAACAAGAAGTATTTATGGGAGATTTCCCATTAATGACTGAAAAAGGTACTTTTGTTATCAACGGTGCAGAGAGAGTTATAGTAAGTCAATTAGTTAGATCTCCTGGAGTATACTATGCTTTAGAAAGAGATAAAACAGGAAAGAAATTAATATCATCTACAGTTATACCAAACAGAGGTGCATGGTTAGAATATGAAACAGATTCAAATGATGTAATATCTGTCAGAGTTGATAGAACTAGAAAACAACCAGTTACAGTTTTATTAAGAGCTTTAGGTATAGGTACAGATGCTGAAATAATTGAACTTTTAGGTGAAGATGAAAGATTAGCTGCAACTTTAGAAAAGGATAACACTAAAACAGTTGAAGAGGGTCTAATAGAAATATACAAGAAATTAAGACCGGGTGAACCTCCAACAGTTGAAAGTGCATCTTCATTATTAAATGCATTATTCTTTGATCCAAAGAGATATGACTTAGCAAAAGTAGGTAGATATAAGTTTAATAAGAAACTTGCTTTATGCTACAGAATAATGAATAAAATATCAGCTGAAGACGTAGTAAATACTGAAACAGGTGAAGTATTTGTTAAAGCTGGTGAAAAAATAAGCTACGAAGTTGCTAAAGATATACAAAATGCAGGTATAAATGTAGTTAACTTATTAGTAGAAGACGAAAAAACTGTTAAAGTTATAGGTAATAACTTTGTTGATATAAAATCACATGTTGATTTTGATATAGACGGATTAGATATAAAAGAAAAAGTTCACTATCCAACTTTAAAAGAAATTTTAGATGCTTATAGTGATGAAGAAGAAATAAAAGAAGCTATTAAGTTCAGAATGAAAGAACTTATACCAAAACATATATTATTAGATGATATAATAGCTTCTATAAATTATGAATTTAACTTATTCCATGATATTGGAAATATAGATGACATAGATCACTTAGGAAACAGAAGAATAAGATCTGTTGGTGAATTATTACAGAACCAAGTTAGAATAGGTCTTTCTAGAATGGAAAGAGTTATAAAAGAAAGAATGACTGTTCAAGATATGGAAGCTATAACGCCTCAAGCGTTAGTTAACATAAGACCAGTTTCTGCTGCAATAAAAGAGTTCTTTGGTAGTTCACAGTTATCTCAGTTCATGGATCAAAACAACCCATTATCTGAGTTAACACATAAGAGAAGATTATCTGCATTAGGACCAGGAGGTCTTTCAAGAGAAAGAGCTGGATTCGAAGTGCGTGACGTTCATCATTCTCACTATGGAAGAATGTGTCCTATAGAAACTCCAGAAGGACCAAACATCGGTCTTATAAACTCATTATCAACTTATGCTAAAATAAATGAATTTGGGTTTATAGAATCTCCTTATAGAAAAGTAGATAAGGAAACTGGAAAAGTTACAAATGAGATACATTACTTAACTGCTGATGAAGAAGATTTATTCATAAGAGCTCAGGCTAGTGAACCATTAGAAGAAGATGGTACTTTCGTAAACAAGAGAGTAGTATGTAGAACTAAAAATGGTGCTGTTGAGCTAGTTCCAACTCATAGAGTTGATTACATGGATATATCTCCAAAGCAAGTTGTTTCTATAGCAACTGCTATGATACCATTCTTAGAGAATGACGATGCCAACCGTGCCCTAATGGGAGCGAACATGCAACGTCAAGCAGTGCCTCTAGTTAGAAGAGAAGCACCAGTTATAGGTACAGGAGTTGAATATAGAGCGGCTAAAGACTCAGGTGCAGTTGTTGTTGCTAAGAATTCTGGTATAGCAGAAAGAGTAACAGCTGATGAAATAATAATAAAAAGAGAAGACGGAGTAAAAGATAGATACAAATTACTTAAGTTTAAACGTTCAAATGCAGGTACTTGTATAAATCAAGCTCCAATAATAAACAAAGGTGACCAAGTAGAAAAAGGTGACGTTATAGCAGACGGACCTGCTACTGACCTTGGAGAAATAGCATTAGGTAGAAACATGTTTGTAGCGTTCATGACTTGGGAAGGTTACAACTATGAGGATGCTATCTTAATAAATGAAAAATTAGTTAAAGAAGATAGATTATCTACAATTCATATAGAAGAGTATGAATGTGAAGCAAGAGATACTAAGTTAGGACCAGAGGAAATAACTAGAGATATACCTAATGTTGGAGAAAGTGCTATAAAGAACTTAGACGATAGAGGTATAATAAGAATAGGTGCAGAAGTAGATTCAGGAGATATATTAGTTGGTAAAGTAACTCCTAAAGGAGAAACTGAACTTACTGCTGAAGAAAGATTACTTCGTGCTATATTCGGAGAAAAAGCTAGAGAAGTTAGAGATACTTCGCTTAAAGTACCTCATGGTGAAGGCGGTATAATAGTAGACGTAAAAGTATTCACTAGAGAAAATGGAGATGATTTATCTCCAGGAGTTAATGAACTTGTTAGATGTTATATAGCTCAAAAGAGAAAGATAAAAGTTGGAGATAAAATGGCTGGACGTCACGGTAATAAAGGGGTTATCTCAAGAATATTACCTCAAGAAGACATGCCATTTACAGAAGACGGAACTCCACTTGATATAGTTCTTAACCCACAAGGTATACCATCTCGTATGAACATCGGTCAGGTACTAGAAGTTCACTTAGGACTTGCTGCTAAAGCTTTAGGATGGTATGTAGCTACATCTGTATTTGATGGTGCTAAAGAATCAGACATAAGAAAAGCATTAGTAGAAGCTGGATATCCAGAAGATGGTAAGTTAACTTTATATGATGGTAGAACAGGTGAAACTTTCGACAATAGAATAACAGTTGGATACATGTACATGTTAAAACTACATCACCTTGTTGATGATAAGTTACATGCAAGAAGTACAGGACCATACTCTTTAGTTACTCAACAACCATTAGGTGGTAAAGCACAATTTGGTGGACAAAGATTCGGAGAGATGGAGGTTTGGGCTCTAGAAGCATATGGAGCTGCTCACATACTTCAAGAAATACTTACTGTTAAGTCGGATGATGTTGTAGGACGTGTTAGAGCGTACGAAGCTATAGTTAAAGGTGAAAATATACCTGAACCAGGAATACCAGAATCATTTAAAGTTCTTATAAAAGAACTTCAAAGTTTATGCTTAGACGTAAAAGTATTAACAGAAGAAGATCAAGAAATAGAAGTAAGAGAATCTTTAGATGCAGACGATGTAGCTGGAGAGTTCGAATTAGATGTTATAGACAACATAGATGAAGTAGAACAAAATCATATAATAGAAGAAATAGATGATGAATTCATTGAAAATGACGATGAAGATATAGATAGTTTAGATTTTGAAGATGATGCAGACTTCGAAGAATTAAACTATGAAGATGAAGACTTTAATGTATAAATTTAATTAACGCAAATATCAAATAGAAGGGAGAGAACTCCTTGTTTGAATTAAACAATTTTGAGTCGATAAAAATAGCACTAGCTTCTCCAGAAAAAATAAGACAGTGGTCTAGAGGAGAAGTAAAAAAACCTGAAACAATAAACTACCGTACATTAAAACCAGAAAAAGATGGTCTATTCTGTGAAAGAATATTTGGACCTCAAAAAGACTGGGAATGTCACTGTGGTAAATACAGAAGAGTAAGATACAAAGGTGTAGTTTGTGATAGATGTGGAGTAGAAGTTACAAAATCTAAAGTAAGAAGAGAAAGAATGGGACATATAGAGCTAGCAGCTCCTATGTCTCATATCTGGTACTTCAAAGGTATACCAAGTAGAATGGGTCTTTTACTTGATATGTCTCCAAGATCTTTAGAAAAGATATTATACTTTGCTTCATATGTTGTAGTTGATCCGGGGGAAACTGGGTTAAATGAAAAGCAACTTTTAACAGAAAAAGAATACAGAACTGCTGTTGAAAAGTATGGATATAATACTTTCACTGTAGGTATGGGAGCTGAAGCTGTTAAGCAATTACTACAAAATATAGACCTAGAAAAAGAAAGCAAAGAATTAAGAGCTGACTTAAAAGATAGTACAGGTCAAAAGAGAGTTAGAACAATAAGAAGATTAGAAGTGGTAGAAGCATTCAAAAAGTCTGGAAATAAACCAGAGTGGATGATATTAGATGCTATACCAGTAATACCTCCAGATTTAAGACCAATGGTTCAATTAGATGGAGGAAGATTTGCAACTTCTGACTTAAATGATTTATATAGAAGAGTTATAAATAGAAATAACAGATTAAAGAGATTACTAGAACTTGGAGCTCCTGATATCATAGTAAGAAATGAAAAGAGAATGCTTCAAGAAGCAGTTGATGCTTTAATAGACAATGGTAGAAGAGGTAGACCTGTAACAGGACCTGGTAACAGACCACTTAAGTCTTTATCAGATATGTTAAAAGGTAAGCAAGGACGTTTCCGTCAAAACTTACTTGGTAAGCGTGTTGACTACTCTGGACGTTCGGTTATAGTTGTTGGACCAGAACTTAAATTCTATCAATGTGGTCTTCCTAAGAAAATGGCTCTTGAATTATTCAAGCCGTTTGTTATGGATAAATTAGTTAAAGAAGGATTTGCACACAACATAAAGAGTGCTAAATCTATAGTAGAAAAAGTTAAACCAGAAGTATGGGATGTTTTAGAAGATGTTATAAAGAGTCATCCAGTTCTTCTTAACCGTGCCCCTACTCTTCATAGATTAGGTATACAAGCATTTGAACCAGTTTTAGTTGAAGGAAAAGCTATAAAGCTACATCCACTTGTATGTACAGCATACAATGCCGACTTCGATGGTGACCAAATGGCGGTACACGTACCTTTATCAGTAGAAGCACAAGCAGAAGCTAGATTCTTAATGTTATCTGTAAACAATATACTTGCACCTAAAGATGGTACTCCGATAACTACGCCTTCTCAGGATATGGTTTTAGGATGTTACTACTTAACTATAGAAGCTCAAGGTGGAGAAAAAGGAACAGGAACAGTATTCAAAGACTTTAACGAAATGTTACTTGCTTATCAAAACCAAACTGTTCAATTACACTCTTTAGTAAAAATGAGAGTAGTTCTTGAAGATGGAAGAAGCTCTATAGTTGAAAGTACAGTAGGTAGATTTATATTCAATGAAAATATACCTCAAGACTTAGGATTTGTAGACAGAAGTGTAGATCCATTTGGATTAGAAATAGACTTCTTAGTTGACAAAAAAGCTTTAGGTAAAATAATAGATAAGTGCTTTAGAAAACACGGAAATACAGAAACAGCTGTATTACTTGACCATATAAAATCTCTAGGATTTAAATTCTCAACTAGAGGTGGTATAACAGTTGCAGTTGCTGATATGAAAATACCAGAAGCTAAAAAAGGTTATATAACAGCAGCAGAAGAAAAAGTAGATAAATATGAAAAAGCATACAGAAGAGGTCTAATATCTGATGAAGAAAGATATGAAAGAGTTATAGAAACTTGGACAGAAACAACTGAAAAAGTTACAGATGCTCTGATGGCAGGATTAGACAGACTTAATAATATATATATAATGGCACACTCAGGAGCCAGAGGTTCTAAGAACCAGATAAGACAGTTAGCTGGTATGCGTGGTCTGATGGCCAATGCATCTGGTAAAACAGTTGAGGTTCCAGTTAAATCTAACTTCCGTGAAGGATTATCAGTAATGGAATACTTTACATCTTCACACGGGGCTAGAAAAGGTCTTGCCGATACAGCACTTCGTACAGCTGACTCAGGATACTTAACAAGAAGACTTGTTGATGTCAGTCAAGATGTTATAGTAAGAGAAGTTGACTGTGGTACAACAGAAACTACAGAAACATTTGCTATAAAAGATGGAAACGAAGTAATAGAAGTATTATATGACAGAATAGTGGGAAGATATACTATAGATCCAATAGTAAATCCAACTACAGGTGAAGTTATAGTAGAAGCAGATTCTATGATAAAAGAAGATGATGCTGAAAAAATAATAGATGCAGGAATAGAAACTGTACAAATAAGAACAGTTCTTAACTGTAAGACAAACCATGGAGTTTGTTCTAAGTGTTATGGTAGAAACCTTGCTACAGGTAAAGAAGTTAATATAGGAGAAGCTGTTGGTATAATAGCTGCTCAATCAATCGGTGAACCAGGTACTCAGCTTACAATGCGTACATTCCATACAGGTGGGGTTGCCGGAGGAGATATAACTCAAGGTCTTCCAAGGGTTGAAGAATTATTTGAAGCAAGAAAGCCTAAAGGTTTAGCTGTCATAACAGAAATAACTGGTAGAGTTGAAATAGACGAAACTGGTAAGAGAAAAGAAATAAGTATAGTTCCTGAAAATGGAGAAACAGAAGTTTATGCAATACCTTATGGATCTAGAATAAGAGTTAAGCATGGACAAATGGTTGAAGCTGGAGATCCATTAACTCAAGGTTCTATAAACCCACATGACATAGTAAGAGTTAAAGGTATAGGTGGAGTTCAAGACTATATCGTTAAAGAAGTTCAAAGAGTTTATAGAATGCAAGGGGTTGACGTTAACGATAAGCATATAGAAGTTATAGTAAGACAAATGCTTTCGAAAGTTAAAGTTGAAGATCCAGGAGATACAGAATTAATCCCAGGTGGATATGAAGATGTATTAACATTTGATAAGTGTAATGAAGAGGCTATAGCTCAAGGATTAAAACCTGCTGTTGCTAAGAGAGTTTTACTTGGTATAACTAAGGCATCTCTTGCTACAGAATCATTCTTATCAGCTGCTTCATTCCAAGAAACAACTAGAGTATTAACAGAAGCTGCTATAAAAGGAAAAGAAGATCATTTAATAGGTCTTAAAGAAAATGTTATAATAGGTAAGTTAATACCAGCAGGAACAGGTATGAAGAGATATAAAAACATAGCTGTTGAAAAAATCCAAGACTAATATAATAAGAGATAAAGAAATCTTGACATTATCTAGGTCTGAGTGATAAAATGTAAAAGTGTGTAATCGAAGGTCTTCTAAAAACTTATATAAGTTCTTAGAGATCTTTGATTAAACTTTTAATAAATGAACTAGCAGCACCAAACTGCAAAGAGCTAAAACCACATATTATGTGTGTAATAGACATTTAATTGTAAAGTAACATTTTGTTACAAACATATCAGTACATGTACTGATGTAGTTGGCGGTCATTTAAAGATCGAAAATTTTGGAAGGAGGTGCAGATGATGCCAACAATTAACCAATTAGTTCGTAAAAACAGACAAGCAATAGAAAAGAAATCTACTGCTCCAGCATTACAAAAGGGATTCAACTCTTTACACAAGAAAACTACTGATGCAAGTGCTCCACAAAAAAGAGGAGTTTGTACTTCAGTAAAAACAGTTACTCCTAAGAAGCCTAACTCAGCTTTAAGAAAAGTTGCCAGAGTTAGATTAACAAACGGAATAGAAGTTTCTGCTTATATACCAGGAGAAGGACACAACTTACAAGAGCACAGTGTTGTTCTTATAAGAGGAGGAAGAGTTAAAGACCTTCCAGGGGTTAGATACCACATATTAAGAGGTACTTTAGATACTGCAGGTGTTGATAAGAGAATGCAAGCTAGATCTAAGTACGGTGCTAAGAGACCTAAAGCTGCAAAGAAATAATAAAAACTAACAATTAATTATATGTGCGGTGCTTTAAATATATATGTATTTATGGCATCACGGCATTATTTATGTCGAGTACCTATGATTTAAGATTAAATAATTAAGGAGGGAAGCAAAATGCCAAGAAAAGGTAATGTTCCAAAGAGAGAAGTATTAGCTGATCCAATATATGGAAGTAAAGTTGTTACTAAGTTAATAAACAATTTAATGATAGACGGTAAAAAAGGGAAAGCTCAAACTATAGTTTATGATGCTTTCGCTATGGTAGCTGAAAAAACAGGAGAAGATGCTTTAGAAGTATTCAATAGAGCAATGGATAACATAATGCCTGTTTTAGAAGTTAAAGCAAGAAGAGTTGGTGGAGCTAACTACCAAGTACCAGTTGAAGTTAGACCTGAAAGAAGACAAACTTTAGGCTTAAGATGGTTAGTAAACTACACTAGAGCTCGTGGAGAAAAAGGAATGGTTGAAAAGTTAGCGAAAGAAATAATGGACGCTGCTAACAACACAGGAGCTTCAGTTAAGAAGAAAGAAGATACTCATAAGATGGCAGAAGCTAATAAAGCATTTGCTCACTACAGATTCTAATAAAATAGGATATAATTGATACCTTTAAGGGATATCAAAAGGAGGAGAACCATGGCTAGAAAGTTTCCTTTAGAAAGAACTAGAAATATAGGAATCATGGCTCATATAGATGCAGGGAAAACTACTACTACAGAAAGAATCCTTTTCTATACAGGGCAAACACATAAAATAGGAGAAACTCACGAAGGAGCTTCTCAAATGGACTGGATGGAGCAAGAGAAGGAAAGAGGTATAACAATAACTTCTGCCGCTACTACTGCTGCATGGAAAGACCATAGAATAAACATAATAGATACACCAGGACACGTCGACTTCACAGTTGAGGTTGAAAGATCTTTAAGAGTTCTTGACGGTTCAGTTGCTGTATTCTGTGCTAAAGGTGGGGTTGAACCTCAATCTGAGAACGTATGGAGACAAGCAGATAACTACGGTGTACCTAGAATAGCATTCGTAAACAAAATGGACATCATGGGTGCAGACTTCTTCAACGTTGTTAACATGATGAAAGAAAGATTAAGTGCAAATGCTGTTCCTCTTCAATTACCAATAGGAAAAGAAGATTGGTTAGAAGGAGAAGTTGACTTATTAGAAATGAAAGCTCATATCTATAAGGATGACTTAGGAAAAGATATAGAAATAACTGAAATACCAGAAGATATGAAAGAATTAGCTCAAGAGTGGAGAGAAAAAATGGTTGAAGCAGTAGCTGAAACTGACGAAGAGTTAATGATGAAATATCTTGAAGGTGAAGAAATATCAGTAGAAGAATTAAAAGCTGCTATAAGAAAAGCTACAATAGCTTGTGAAATGAACCCAGTATTCTGTGGATCTGCTTACAGAAACAAAGGTGTTCAATTATTACTAGATGCTGTTGTTGATTACTTACCAGCTCCAACTGATATACCAGCTATAAAAGGTGTATTAGACAACGGTGAAGAGTCTGAAAGACATTCATCTGATGAAGAGCCATTCTCAGCTTTAGCATTCAAAATAATGACTGACCCATTCGTTGGTAAGTTAGCATTCTTCAGAGTTTACTCAGGAATAATGCAAGGTGGATCTTATGTTCTTAACTCTACTAAAGGTAAGAGAGAAAGAATAGGTCGTATCCTTCAAATGCATGCTAATACAAGAGAAGAAATAACAGAAGTATATGCTGGAGATATAGCTGCAGCAGTAGGATTAAAAGATACTACTACTGGAGATACTTTATGTGATCCAGCTCATCCAATAATACTTGAATCTATGGAATTCCCTGAGCCAGTTATATCTGTTGCTATAGAGCCTAAATCAAAAGCTGCTCAAGAAAAAATGGGTATAGCACTTCAAAAGTTAGCTGAAGAGGATCCAACTTTCAGAGTTAAGACTGATGAAGAAACAGGACAAACTATAATATCAGGTATGGGTGAATTACACTTAGAAATAATCGTTGATAGATTATTAAGAGAATTCAAAGTTGAAGCTAACGTTGGTGCTCCACAAGTTGCTTACAGAGAAACTATAACTCAACCAGTTGATGTTGAATACAAGTACTCTAAGCAATCAGGTGGTAGAGGTCAATATGGACACGTTAAGATAAGAGTTATACCTCAAGATCCAGGAACTGGTTACAAGTTCGAAAACAAAACTGTTGGTGGATCTGTACCAAAAGAATACGTTGGACCTACTGATGCAGGTATCCAAGGTGCAATGGCATCTGGTATAGTTGCTGGATATCCAGTTGTTGACGTTGCTGTTGAATTATACGATGGTTCTTACCATGAAGTCGATTCATCAGAAATGGCATTCAAAATGGCTGGTTCTATGGCAATGAAAGATGCTCTTAAGAAAGGTAACTCAGTATTACTTGAGCCATTCTTCAAAGTTGAAGTTGTTACTCCTGAAGAATACATGGGAGATGTTATGGGTGGATTAAACTCTAAGAGAGGTTTAATACAAGGTATGGAAGCTAGATCTGGTGCACAAGTTATAAATGCATTCGTTCCACTTTCAGAAATGTTTGGATACTCTACTGAGTTAAGATCAACTACTCAAGGTCGTGCAACTTACACTATGATATTTGACCACTATGAGCAAGTTCCAGCTTCAGTTGCTAAGAAAATAGCTGAAGGAAGATAATAAACTGTTTATTATTAATAAAATTAATATAAATTAAAATGAGTAAGACGAGTGTATCTCGTCTTACCTAAAATATATATAGGGAGGTATTTCAAAATGGCTAAAGCTAAATTTGAAAGAAATAAACCACACGTTAATATAGGAACAATAGGACACGTTGACCACGGTAAAACTACATTAACAGCAGCAATAACAAAAACATTACATGAGAGATATCAATTAGGAGAAGCTGTAGACTTCGCTAACATAGATAAAGCTCCAGAAGAAAGAGAAAGAGGTATAACAATATCTACTGCTCACGTTGAGTACGAAACTCCAAACAGACACTACGCTCACGTTGACTGCCCAGGACATGCTGACTACGTTAAGAACATGATAACAGGAGCAGCTCAAATGGACGGTGCTATATTAGTTTGTTCAGCAACAGATGGACCAATGCCTCAAACAAGAGAGCATATATTATTATCAAGACAAGTTGGTGTACCATACATAGTAGTATTCTTAAACAAGTGTGATATGGTAGACGATGAAGAATTATTAGAGTTAGTTGAAATGGAAGTAAGAGACTTATTAAATGAGTACGAATTCCCAGGAGATGACACTCCAATAATAAGAGGATCTGCATTAATGGCATTAGAAAACCCAGCTTCTGAGTGGGGAGACAAAATAGTAGAATTATTCGAGCAAATAGATGCTTATATACCAGAACCAGAAAGAGATGTAGATAAGAACTTCTTAATGCCAGTAGAAGACGTATTCTCTATAACAGGTAGAGGAACAGTTGCTACAGGTAGAGTTGAAAGAGGTATATTAAAGGTTCAAGACGAAGTTGAAATAGTAGGATTAGCTGAAGAACCAAGAAAAGTTGTAGTAACAGGAGTAGAAATGTTCAGAAAGTTATTAGACCAAGCACAAGCTGGAGATAACATAGGAGCATTAATAAGAGGTGTACAAAGAAATGAAATAGAAAGAGGACAAGTTATGGCTAAGCCAGGAACAGTTAAGCCTCACACTAAATTCATGGCAGAAGTATACGTTCTTAAGAAAGAAGAAGGTGGAAGACACACTCCATTCTTCGATGGATACAGACCACAATTCTACTTCAGAACAACAGACGTTACAGGAGCTTGTAAGTTACCAGAAGGTATAGAAATGGTTATGCCTGGAGATAACGTAACAATGACAGTTGAGTTAATAAACTCAATAGCAATAGAAGAAGGATTAAGATTCGCAATAAGAGAAGGTGGAAGAACAGTAGCATCAGGAGTTGTTGCTTCTATAGTTGAATAATCTTCTTTATTGGATTGATCAATAGACAAAAAGAGAGGAGTAATCCTCTCTTTTTAATTTAAATGAATAAAATTCATAAATAGTAATAATATACTAGTTATATTTCATTGACAAAATGATATAAATTTTATATACTAAGTGAGTGCTTTGTTAGAGGAAATAAATCAAGTTTAAAGTAGGTTTTACATAAGAAATAAAAATTGTGAAATTTTAAAAAAAACTTGAAAAAATAAAAAAAATAATGTAAAATATAATAGTGTGCTTGAGAGATACGAAATTTAAACTAAATCTTAGTTAGTAGCGACCTATTGTCGATTTTTAAAAACACAACACACCCGGAACAGTGTATCGGCATAAGTCGCGCGTAACTTAAAGATTAAACGTGCGATAAAGGAGGGAAATTAAAATGGCTCAAAATGAAAAAATAAGAATAAGATTAAAATCATATGATCACAAATTATTAGATTTTTCAGCTGCTAAAATAGTTGAAACTGCTAAGAAAGCTGGATCACAAGTTTCAGGACCTGTGCCACTACCAACAGAAAAGCAAATAGTAACTATATTAAGAGCTGTACACAAGTACAAAGACTCTAGAGAGCAGTTCGAAATAAGAACTCATAAGAGATTAATAGACATAGCTAACCCAACACCTAAGACAGTTGACTCATTAATGAGATTAGACTTACCAGCTGGTGTTGATATAGAAATAAAGTTATAATAGCAACCTAAGATTATTATCCTATAAGGAAATTCTCTTAGTATGATTATAGAATTATAATCCGCTGTAAGATTATAGGAGGTGCTAATATGAAAGGAATATTAGGAAAAAAATTAGGTATGACTCAAATATTCACTGAAGAAGGTATAGTAGTACCTGTAACAGTTGTTGAGGCAGGACCAAACGTTGTAACTCAAGTTAAAACAGTTGAGAAAGATGGATACAACGCAATACAAGTAGGTTTTGAAGATGCTAAAGAAAAATCTTTAAATAAACCACAAAAAGGACATTTAGCTGCTGCTAATGTTTTAAAGAAACACTTAAAAGAATTCAGAGTAGACGCTGTAGAAGAATTCACAGTTGGACAAGAAATAAAGGCTGATTTATTCGCTGCAGGAGAAAAGATAGATGTTACTGGAACAAGTAAAGGTAAGGGATTCCAAGGTCCAATAAAGAGACATGGACAATCTAGAGGTCCTGAATCTCACGGTTCTAGATACCACAGAAGACCAGGTTCAATGGGAGCATGTTCTTTCCCAGGTAGAGTTTTCAAAAACAAAAAACTAGCAGGACACATGGGTAGCGTTAAAGTTACTGTTCAAAACTTAGAGGTTGTTAAAGTAGATGCTGATAAGAACCTTATATTAGTTAAAGGTGCTATACCAGGACCTAAAGGTTCAATGGTAACTATAAAGGAAGCTGTTAAGTCTTCTAAATAATGACTAACCTAAGAAAGGAGGAAGCACAATGCCAAAATTAAATGTATTAAATATTAATGGACAAAATGTTGGAGAAATAGAATTAGTAGATTCTATATTCAACGTAGAAGTTAATGAACATGTTTTATATGAAGTTGTTAAAAATCAATTAGCAAACAAGAGACAAGGTACTCAATCTGCTAAGACTAGAGCAGAAGTTAGAGGTGGCGGAAGAAAGCCTTGGAAACAAAAAGGAACTGGTAGAGCTAGACAAGGTTCTATAAGAGCAGTACAATGGGTAGGTGGAGGAGTTGCTTTCGCACCAAAGCCAAGAAGCTACAACTACACATTACCAAAGAAAGTTAGAAGATTAGCTATGAAGAGCGCTTTAACTTCTAAAGTACAAAACGGAGAAATGATAGTATTAGATGCTTTAAACATAGAAGCTCCTAAGACTAAAGAATTCGTTCAAATATTAAAGAACGTAAATGCTGCTAAGAAAGCTTTAGTAGTAACTGCTGAAAATAACGAAAACGTAATAAAGTCAGCTAAAAACATAGAAGGTGTTGCAACTGCTACAGTTAACACTATAAATGTTTACGATATATTAAAGTATGATTCATTCATAATAACAACAGACGCTGTTAAAAAAGTGGAGGAGGTGTACGCATAATGACTAATCCACATGATATAATAAAAAAGCCAGTTGTAACTGAGCAAAGTATGATGGAAATGGCTAACAAGAAATATACTTTCGTTGTTGCTAAAGATGCAAACAAGACTGAAATAAAGAAAGCTGTAGAAGCTATATTCGGAGTTAATGTAGAAAAAGTTAATACATTAAACTACGATGGAAAAGTTAAAAGAATGGGTAGACATGAAGGAAGAACTGCAAGCTTTAAGAAAGCAGTAGTTAAATTAACTGCTGACAGCAAAGAAATAGAATTCTTCCAAGGAATGTAATTAACTCTTAATAAACGAAGGAGGGAAAACAGATGGCTATAAAAAAGTTTAAACCAACTTCTCCTGCCTTAAGACAAATGACAGTTTTAGTTTCTGATGAAATAACTTGTAATCAACCAGAAAAATCTCTTTTAGTTTCTTTAAAGAAAAATTCTGGTAGAAATGCACAAGGTAAAATAACTGTTCGTCACAGAGGTGGAGGAAACAGAAGAAAATACAGAATAATAGATTTCAAGAGAAATAAAGATGGAATACCTGCAAAAGTTGCAACTATAGAATACGATCCAAACAGAACTGCTAACATAGCATTATTACACTATGTAGATGGTGAAAAAGCTTATATATTAGCTCCAGTTGGATTAGAAGTTGGAACTACAGTATTATCAGGACCAACAGCTGACATAAAGCCAGGAAATGCTTTAGCATTAAAGGATATGCCAGTAGGTACAGTAATACACAACATAGAATTAAAGCCAGGAAAAGGAGCTCAATTAGTAAGATCTGCTGGGGTTTCTGCTCAATTAATGGCTAAAGAAGGAAAGAAAGCTTTATTAAGATTACCATCAGGAGAAATGAGATTCGTTTCTATAGATTGTAAAGCTACTATAGGACAAGTTGGTAACATAGAACACGGTAACGTTGTTATAGGTAAAGCTGGTAGAAAGAGACATATGGGTATAAGACCTACTGTTAGAGGATCTGTAATGAACCCTTGTGACCATCCACACGGTGGTGGGGAAGGTAGAACTTCAATAGGTAGACCTTCACCAGTTACTCCATGGGGTAAACCAGCTCTTGGATACAAAACTAGAAAGAAAAACAAAGCTTCTGATAAGTTAATAGTATCAAGAAGAACTAAGTAATAGATTTACTTTTTGCCCGGAAAGGAGGAAATTAAATGTCAAGATCAACTAAAAAAGGACCTTTTGTCCACGCAAGACTTTTAAAGAAAATAGAAGAAATGAACGCTAACGGAAATAAAGAAGTTATAAAGACTTGGTCAAGATCTTCAACTATATTCCCACAAATGGTAGAACATACTATAGCTGTTCATGATGGAAGAAGACATGTGCCTGTATATATAACAGAAGACATGGTTGGACATAAATTAGGTGAATTCGTTCCTACAAGAACTTTCAAAGGACACAAGGACGACGAAAAATCTAATAAGAGAAAATAATAAATTTCTGACTAAGGAAGGAGGAATAGCAAATGGAAGCAAAAGCTACTGCTAAATATGTACGTGTATCACCAAGAAAAGCAGGACAAATCTGTGACCTTGTTAGAGGAAAAAATGTTGATGAAGCATTAGCAATATTAAAGTTCACTCCAAGAGGAGCGGCTGAAATAATAGCTAAGGTTGTAAAGTCTGCTAAAGCGAACGCTGAAAACAATCATGAAATGGATGCTGATAAATTATACGTTGCATCAATAGTTGCAAACCAAGGACCTACAATGAAGAGATTCATGCCTAGAGCTATGGGTAGAGCAACAATGATAAGAAAGAGAACTTCTCACATAGAGGTTGTTCTTAAAGAAAGAAAATAATCAATAGATAGGAGGGAAAATAATGGGTCAAAAGGTTAATCCACACGGACTAAGAGTCGGTGTTATAAAAGATTGGGACTCAAGATGGTTTACAACTGATAAGAAAGAATTCGGAAACTTATTATTAGAAGACCATAATGTACGTAATTTCTTAAAGAAAAGATTATACTCAGCTGGAGTTGCTAAGATAGAAATAGAAAGATCAGCTAACAAATTAAAATTAGACTTACACGTTGCTAAGCCAGGTGTAGTTATAGGAAAAGCTGGTGCTGGAATAGATGCATTAAAAGCTGAATTAGAAAAAATGACTAAGAAGACTGTAATAGTTAACATAGTTGAAGTAAGAAACCCTGATAAGGATGCTCAATTAGTAGCAGAAAACATAGCATTAGCTATAGAAAGAAGGGTTGCATTCAGAAGAGCTATGAAGCAAGCTATACAAAGAGCTATGAAGTCAGGAGTTAAAGGTATAAAAGTATCTGCTTCTGGTAGATTAGGTGGAGCTGAAATGGCTAGAACTGAAGGATACAGCGAAGGAAATGTACCTTTACAAACATTAAGAGCTGATATAAACTATGGTTTCGCTGAGGCTAACACTACTTACGGAAAAACTGGTATAAAAGTTTGGATATGTAACGGAGAAGTTTTACCAACTAAGAATGGTGTAAACCCAAGAGAAGAAAGAAGAAACGATAGAAGAGATAACAAGAGAAACGATAGAAGAGATAACAGAAGAAACGATAGAAGAGATAACAGAAGAGGAAATGATAATAGAGGAAACAACAGAGGACAAAGACCTCAAGGACAAAGACCTCAAGGATCAAGACCTCAAAGAACTGAAAACAAAGGAAACTAATATTAATAAGGTTCGAGGAAGGAGGAAATACTCATGTTAATGCCAAAGAGAGTAAAACGTCGTAGAGTTCATAGAGGAAGTATGGCTGGGAAGGCTCAAAAAGGTAACAAAGTTACTTACGGAGAGTTCGGATTAGTTGCAATGGAAGCTTCTTGGATAACTTCTAACCAAATAGAAGCTGCCAGAATCGCTATGACAAGATCAATAAAAAGAGGCGGGAAAGTTTGGATAAAAATATTCCCTCATAAGCCTGTAACAAGAAAACCAGCTGAAACTCGTATGGGTGCTGGTAAAGGTTCTCCAGAATACTGGGTAGCAGTAGTTAAGCCAGGAAGAGTTATGTTCGAATTAGCAGGTGTTTCTGAAGAGAAAGCTAGAGAAGCTATGAGACTTGCAATGCATAAACTTCCAGTTAAATGTAAGTTTGTAAAAAGAGAAGATTTAGAAGTAAAGGGTGGTGAATAGGATGCAAGCTAAAGAATTAAAGAATTTAACAAGTGAAGAGCTAATGAACAAGTTAAATGACTTCAAAAGTGAATTATTTAGCTTAAGATTCCAATTAGCTACTGGTCAATTAGAAAATACAGCTAGAATAAAATTCGTTAAAAAGGATATAGCTAGAGTTAAGACTGTCCTTGCTGAAAGAAAGTTAAACGAAACTAGAGCTTAATTTGGAAAGGAGGCTTTTAAACATGGAAAGAGGAAGAAGAAAAGTTAGAATAGGCCGTGTTGTAAGTGACAAAATGGATAAAACTATAGTTGTTGCAGTTGAAGATTTCGTACGTCACCCATTATATAATAAGCCAGTTAAGAGAACTAAGAAGTTCAAGGCTCACGATGAACAAAATGTATGTAGAATCGGAGACAGAGTAAAGATAATGGAAACTAGACCTTTATCAAAAGATAAGAGATTCAGACTAGTTGAAGTTGTTGAGAAAGTTAAGTAGTTTTTTGGAAAAGGAGGGATTACGATATGATACAACAAGAGACACGTCTAAGAGTTGCTGATAACTCTGGTGCAAAAGAAATACTATGTATACGTGTACTAGGCGGAAGTAAAAGAAAATTTGGTAACATAGGCGACGTAATAGTTGCTACTGTTAAAAGTGCAACACCTGGTGGAGTTGTAAAAAAAGGTAAAGTTGTTAAAGCTGTTATAGTTAGAACAAAGCAAGGCGTAAGACGTAAAGACGGAAGTTATATATCTTTCGATGAAAACGCAGCTGTTATAATAAAAGACGACAAAACTCCAGTAGGAACTCGTATATTCGGGCCTGTTGCTAGAGAGTTAAGAGATAATGACTTTATGAAAATAGTTTCTCTTGCTCCAGAAGTACTATAATAAGGAGGTGCAATAGGACATGATGCGTGTTAAAAAAGGTGATACTGTTGTAGTTATAGCAGGTAAAGATAAAGGTAAAAAAGGTACAGTTGTTAAAGTAATGCCTAAAACTAACAGAGTTGTAGTTGAAGGAGTTAACGTAATAACTAAGCACCAAAAGCCAAATGCTATAAACCCACAAGGTGGAATAGTAAACAAAGAAGCTTCAATACACATATCTAACGTAATGCCACTTGATCCTGAGACAGGAAAAGGAACAAGAGTTAGATTTGAAATGAAGGATGGAAAAAAAGTAAGAATAGCAGTTAAGAGCGGAAAAGAAATATAATATAGCTTGAAAGGAGGGACCTTAAATGGCTTCTAGATTACAAGAAAAATACATGAAAGAAGTTGCTCCTGCTTTAATGGAGAAATTTGGATACAAAAACGTTATGGAAATACCTAAGTTAGACAAGATAGTTATAAACATGGGTATAGGTGATGCTAGAGAAAATCCAAAAGGATTAGAAAAAGCTGTAGAAGAAATGGAAATGATATCTGGTCAAAAGCCAGTTATAACTAGAGCTAGAAAATCAGTTGCTAACTTCAAATTAAGAGAAGGAATGCCAATAGGAGCGAAAGTTACATTAAGATCTGACAAAATGTTCTACTTCATGGACAAGTTAGTATCTGTATCTTTACCAAGAGTTAGAGACTTCAGAGGAGTTAACGCTAACGCATTCGATGGTAGAGGAAACTATGCTTTAGGTGTTAAAGAGCAATTAATATTCCCTGAAATAGAATACGATAAGGTAGATAAAGTAAGAGGAATGGATATAATATTCGTTACGACTGCAAAGACTGACGAAGAAGCACGTGAATTATTAAAATTATTAGGAATGCCGTTTTCTAAGTAAGCTTAGAAAAGGACATTTTCTAAGTTAATTATGAAGGAGGGATTCCAGTGGCTAGAAAAGCGATGGTTGTAAAGCAACAAAGAAAGCAAAAGTACGCTACTAGAGAATACACTAGATGTACTATATGTGGTAGACCACATTCGGTTTTAAGAAAATTCGGTATATGCCGTATATGCTTCAGAGAATTAGCTTATAAAGGTCAAATACCTGGTGTAAGAAAAGCAAGCTGGTAGAAGCTTGACCAAAATGGAAGGAGGGTTTCAATATGACAATGACAGATCCAATAGCGGATATGCTAACTCGTATAAGAAATGCTAACGTTGTTAAGCATGAAACTGTTGATGTTCCTGCATCTAATATGAAGAAGGAATTATCTAGAATCTTATTAGAAGAAGGTTTCATCAGAGGTTACGATGTTATAGAAGATGGAAAGCAAGGAATAATAAGAATACAATTAAAGTACGGACAAACTGGCGAAAGAGTTATATCAGGACTTAAGAGAATATCTAAGCCTGGTATGAGAGTTTATGCTGACAAGCATGACGTGCCAAGAGTATTAAACGGATTAGGTATATCAATAATATCTACTTCAAAAGGGATATTAACTGATAAGCAAGCTAGAAAAGAAAATGTTGGTGGAGAAGTAATCTGCTACGTTTGGTAATATAAACGAACAATGTAAGGAGGTGCGACTATGTCAAGAATAGGTGTTAAGCCAATAACTGTACCTGCAGGAGTTGAAGTTACTATAGCTGAAGGAAACTTAGTTACAGTAAAAGGACCAAAAGGTACATTAACTAAGAAATTTGATGCTGCTATAAGCATAAAGCAAGAAGAAAATACTATAACTGTTGAAAGACCTACAAACAACAAGCAACACAGATCTTTACACGGATTAACTAGAACTTTATTAGACAATATGGTTATAGGTGTTACTAACGGTTTCGAAAAGAAATTAGAATTAGTTGGTGTTGGATACAGAGCTCAAAAGCAAGGAAAGAAATTAGTTATGAACTTAGGATTCTCTCATCCAGTAGAAATGGAAGATCCAGAAGGATTAACAGTTGAAGTTCCTAACCAAACTGAGTTAATAGTAAAAGGTATCGATAAGCAATTAGTAGGAAACTACGCTGCTAAGATAAGAGACTGGAGAAAGCCAGAGCCATACAAAGGTAAAGGTATAAGATACGCTGGTGAAGTTGTAAGACGTAAAGAAGGTAAAACTGGTAAGAAATAATACCAAACTTAAACACTAGAAAGGAGTGGGCCTGATGTTAAAGAAAGCTGATAAGAATGCTAACAGACTTCAAAGACACAAGAGAGTTCGTAGAAAAATAACTGGAACTACTCAAAGACCAAGATTATGTGTATTCAGAAGTTCTAACAATATATACGCTCAAATAATAGATGATGCTAATAGAGTTACTCTTACAGCTGCATCTTCTTTAGATGCAGAAGTAAAAGGTGCTGTTAACCACGGTGGTAACAAAGAAGCAGCTAAAATGGTCGGAGCAATGATCGCTAAGAGAGCTATAGAAAAAGGAATCACTGAAGTTGTATTTGACAGAGGTGGATACTTATATCACGGAAGAGTTCAAGTTTTAGCAGAAGCTGCTAGAGAAGCTGGACTTAAGTTCTAATTATAAAAGAAACAAAGGAGGGAAATGCACATGTTACGTCGTAAGCCGATAGATGCAAGACAACTTGATTTAAAAGAAAAAGTTGTTGAAGTTAGACGTGTTACTAAAGTTGTAAAAGGTGGTAGAAACTTCAGATTTGCAGCGTTAGTAGTAGTTGGAGATGAAAACGGACACGTTGGTGTAGGTACTGGTAAAGCAATGGAAGTACCTGACGCAATAAAGAAAGCTGTAGAAGATGCTAAGAAGAATCTTATACACGTACCAAGAGTTGGTACAACAATACCTCACGAAGTTAACGGACACTTCGGTGCTGGTAAAATATTAATAATGCCTGCTAAAGAAGGTACAGGAGTTATAGCTGGTGGACCTGCTAGAGCCGTACTTGAGTTAGCTGGATTAACAGATGTTAGAGCTAAATCTTTAGGATCTAACAACCCAAGAAACATGGTAAATGCTACAATAGAAGGACTTAACTCTCTAAAGACAGTTGAAGAAATAGCTAAACTTAGAGGTAAAAAAGTTGAAGAACTTCTAGGGTAAGGAGGTAGTGAAAGATGGCTAAATTACAAATAAAATTAGTTAGAAGTACAATAGGAACTACTCCTAACCAAAGAAAGAACGTTGAAGCGTTAGGATTAAGAAAAAGAGAACAAGTAGTTGTTAAAGAAGACAATGCCCAAATAAGAGGTATGATAACAAAAGTTAAGCATTTAGTTGAAGTAACTGAAATAGCTGAGTAATAATAACAGAAGTACGATAAGGAGGTGCAATCCATGAAGTTACATGAGTTAAAACCTGCTAAAGGTGCAGTGAAAGCTAAGAGAAGATTAGGTAGAGGTACTGCGACTGGACAAGGTAAAACTGCAGGACGTGGACAAAAAGGACAATGGTCTCGTTCAGGTGGTGGAGTTAGAGTTGGATTCGAAGGTGGTCAGATGCCACTTGCTAGAAGACTTCCTAAGAGAGGTTTCTCTAACCCAAATAAGAAAGTATTCACAGAAGTTAATGTTGAATTATTAAACAGATTTGAAAACGGAACTGTAGTAACTGCAGAATTATTAAAATCTACAGGTGCTATAGCTAAAATAGAAAAAGACGGCGTTAAGATCTTAGGCGAAGGAAACTTAGAAAGAGCTATAACAGTTCAAGCTGCTAAGTTTACTGCTTCAGCTCAAGAAAAAATAGAAAAAGCTGGAGGAAAGGCAGAATTAGTTTAATCTAATCTGCTAACTCTTAGCCATTATAGGCGGGGTGAGTTAACGTGCTGTCACAATTAAGACAAGCTTGGAAGCTTAAAGATGTAAGAAGAAAAATATTATATACTTTGATGATGATTGTAGTATTTAGGATAGGTGCAACAATACCTGTTCCTGGAGTAGATACAAGTATTATAAAGGGAATGGTTGACTCAAATGGTCTTCTTTCCCTATATAATATGTTTACTGGAGGGGCATTTAGTCAATTCACATTATTTGCTTTAGGTATAGGTCCTGCAATTACAGCATCTATCATAATACAACTTCTAACTATAGGTTTTGAAAGTTTAGAAGAACTTCAAAAGTCTGGTGAAGAAGGTAAGAAAAAGATTAATAAATATACAAAATATATAGCACTAGCATTAGCGTTTATACAAGCGATAGCTATTACATTAGGTATTGTTAAAGGAGCGTTAATATCAACAAGTGCATTCTTTATTGTTACAGTTATATTGACATTAGTATCAGCAAGTATGCTACTAATGTGGATAGGGGATAAAATTACTGAAAAAGGATTAGGTAATGGAAGCTCGATTATAATATTTATTGGTATTATTTCGGGAATACCAAAAGATATTATATCAACTGTAAGTCTAGTAAAATCTGGAGATGTAAAAATATGGGCAGCAGCTCTGTTAGCAGTAGTAATACTTATAACAATAGCAGCAGTTACATATATACAAGAAGCTACTAGAAAAATACCTGTACAATATGCTAAAAGAGTTGTTGGAAGGAAAATGTATGGAGGACAAAGTTCTCATATACCAATGAAAGTAAATCAATCAGGGGTTATTCCAGTAATCTTTGCTAGTTCACTTTTAGCTTTCCCTCAAACTATAGCAATGTTCATGGGAGCAGATGCTCAAAACTTTGTTCAAACATATTTAAGTCCAGTACAATCACCTGGAGTTTGGATATATAGAACACTTGAAATTCTGTTGATAGTATTCTTCTCTTATTTCTACACTACAGTATCATTTAATACTGAAGATATAGCAAATAATATGAAAAATAATGGTGGATTTATACCAGGTATAAGACCAGGAAAACCTACTATAGATTATTTAAATAGAATATTATCAAGATTAACTCTAGCTGGAGCTCTATTCTTATCAGTTGTAGTTATGATATCAGCAATTGTTATGTTCTTCATGAAGATACAAATAACTTTAGTTGGTACATCGTTACTAATAGTTGTTGGAGTTGCATTAGAGCTTAAGAGACAGTTAGAATCAAATTTAGTTATGAGAACCTACCAAGGTTTCTTAAAATAAATTGGAGATGATAATATGAGAATAATATTACTTGGACCTCCTGGTGCCGGTAAAGGTACACAAGCAGCTGGTATTGTAGATAAATACAAAATACCTCATATATCAACAGGAGATATATTCAGAAAGAATATAAAAGAAGGAACAGATCTTGGTAAGAAAGCTAAAGAATACATGGATCAAGGATTACTAGTTCCAGATGAGTTAACTGTAGGTTTAGTTACAGATAGAATAACTCAAGATGACTGTAAAAATGGATTTATGTTAGATGGATTCCCAAGAAATGTATCTCAAGCGCAACATTTAGATGCGTTCTTAAAAGAAGCTAATATTGCTTTGGATAAGGTAGTTAATATCGAAGTTGATAAAGAAATATTAGTTGGAAGAGCTGTAGGAAGAAGAATATGTAAATCTTGCGGTGCCACGTATCATGTTGAGTTTAATCCTCCTAAAGAAGATGGTGTATGTGATGTATGCCAAGGAGAGCTTTACCAAAGAGCAGATGATAATGAAGAGACTGTATCAAAAAGAATACAAGTATACTTAGATGAAACTAAGCCATTAGTAGATTATTATAGTTCTCAAGGTATAATAGCTAATATAAATGGTCAACAATCTATAGAGAAAGTATTTGAAGACATAGTTAATGCTCTAGGATGTGAAAAATAATGATTATTATTAAATCACAAAAAGAAATTGAAATCATGAGAGAAGCAGGTAAAATAGTTGCTGAAACTCATGAGATTTTAAAGTCAGCGATAATTCCGGGAATATCTACTTTAGAGTTAGATAAAATAGCTGAAGAGAATATAAGAAAATACAATGCTATACCATCTTTTAAAGGATATGGTGGATTTCCAGCTTCTATATGTGCTTCTATAAATGAAGAGGTAGTACATGGAATTCCAGGAAATAGAATTTTAAAAGAAGGTGACATTGTAAGCTTAGATGTAGGAGCCTATTATAAAGGATACCACTCAGACTCTGCGAAAACTCATGGAGTAGGTGTGATATCTGAAGAAGATAGGAAATTAATAGAAGTAGCAAAGGAAAGCTTCTATGAAGGCATAAAATTTGCTAAACTAGGATATAGATTATCTGATATCTCACACGCAATACAAGCACACGTTGAGAAACATGGTTTCTCAGTTGTTAGAGATTTAGTAGGTCATGGAGTTGGAGTTGATCTTCACGAAGACCCTCAAATACCTAACTATGGACCAGCTGGAAAAGGACCAAGACTTCAAGAAGGAATGGTTTTAGCTATAGAACCTATGATAAACGCTGGTCGTTATCAAGTTAAAACTTTAGCTGACGGTTGGACTATTGTCACTATAGATGGCAAAAAATCAGCTCATTATGAGCATACGATAGCAATAACAAATGATGAACCTATAATATTATCAAGTTTATAGTGACTAGATAAATAGGAAATATGCTATCAAAGTTAAGTCAATGATTTAACTTATTGAAATGGAGGTTTGGTTAGTTAATGGCCAAAAAAGATGTTATAGAATTAGAAGGTACAGTTGTAGAAGCTCTACCTAACGCTATGTTCAAAGTAAAACTAGAGAACGGACATGAAATATTATGTCATATATCTGGAAAGCTAAGAATGAACTTCATAAGAATTCTAGAAGGTGATAAGGTGAATGTTGAACTTTCTCCATATGACCTTACAAGAGGAAGAATTACTTGGCGTAAGAAGTAGACTATTTAAATATTAGTCTAAGGAGGGATTAACAATGAAAGTAAGACCATCAGTAAAACCTATGTGCGAAAAGTGCAAAGTTATAAAAAGAAAAGGTAAAGTAATGGTTATCTGTGAAAATCCAAAGCATAAGCAAAAGCAAGGATAAGAAATTATTACTAGTAATTTGTTGAAATTTATAGTATAATATAGTACTGTGATATTAACAAAGGGTAGATTTTAATCGTAGATAAATCTATATTTAGATTGATATGATATTAAGATTTTAACACTAAAATTAAGTGTAGGAGGTGCGAATATGGCAAGAATAGCTGGGGTAGATTTACCTAGAGAAAAAAGAGCGGAAATAGGCTTAACTTATATATACGGTATAGGGAAAGCAACTGCTAACGAAATATTAGCTAAAGCTGAGATAGATCCTAACGTAAGAATAAAAGACTTATCTGAAGAGCAAGTTAACGAATTAAGAAAGATAATAGACAATGATTTCTTAGTTGAAGGTGACTTAAGAAGAGAGATAGCTTTAAATATAAAGAGATTAAGAGATATAAAATGTTACAGAGGTATGAGACATGCTAAAGGTCTTCCACTAAGAGGACAAAGAACTAAGACTAACGCTAGAACTAGAAAAGGTCCTAGAAAAACTGTATCTCGTAAGAAGAAGAAATAATAATTAGTTAGGAGGGAAAATAATGGCTAAACCAAAAAAGAAAGTTACACGTGTAAGAAGAAGAGAACGTAAAAACATAGAACGTGGTCAAGCTCATATACAATCAACTTTCAATAACACAATAATAACTTTAACTGATGTTCACGGAAATGCTATATCAGCAGCATCTTCAGGACAATTAGGATTTAAAGGATCAAGAAAAGCTACTCCATTTGCTTCTCAAATGGCTGCAGAAACTGCTGCTAAAGCTGCAATGGAACACGGATTAAAGACTGTTGAAGTATTCGTAAAAGGACCAGGATCAGGAAGAGAAGCTGCAATAAGAGCTTTACAAGCAACTGGACTTGAAGTAACAATGATAAAAGACGTAACTCCAATTCCTCACAATGGATGTAGACCACCAAAGAGAAGAAGAGTGTAATTATATAACGAGTAAATTAGGAGGTGTAAAGACATGGCAAGATACACAGGTGCATCATGCAGACAATGCCGTAGAGAAGGAATGAAATTATTCCTTAAAGGTGAAAGATGTCATACTGACAAATGTGCTGTAGTTACTAGAAACTATGCTCCAGGACAACATGGACAAGGAAGAAAGAAAGTTTCTAACTACGGTTTACAATTAAGAGAAAAGCAAAAAGTTAAGAGAATATACGGAGTTTTAGAAACTCAATTCAAAAACTTATATGAACGTGCTGAAAAAATGAATGGTATGACAGGGGTTAACTTATTAAGTTTATTAGAAAGAAGATTAGACAATGTTGTTTACAGAATGGGATTAGCTTCATCTAGAAAAGAAGCTAGACAATTAGTTGGACACGGTCACTTCTTATTAAATGGACATAAAGCTGACATAGCTTCTATGACAGTTAAACCAGGTGATGTTATAACAGTTAAAGAAAGATCAAAATCTTCTGCTAAATTCAAAGCTTTAGTAGAAGCTAATGCTTCAAAAGTAGCTCCTAAGTGGTTAGAAGCTAACTTAGAAGAAATGTCTGCTAAAGTTGTTGCTTTACCAACAAGAGAAGATATAGATCTTGAAATAGCAGAACACTTAATAATAGAGCTTTACTCTAAGTAATAAACATATTTTAAAGATAACTTTTAAAGTTATCTTTGAAAAATTGTTTACCCTCAGTGGATTAATAAATTTAAGGGAGGGTTTTGTCCATGATAGAAATAGAAAAACCAAAAGTAGATATAATAGAACTTAGTGAAGACTATAGATATGGAAAGTTTGTCATAGAACCTCTTGAAAGAGGATATGGAATAACTATAGGAAATGCTTTAAGAAGAATATTATTGTCATCTTTACCAGGTGTTGCAGTTAATTCTATAAAAATAGATGGAGTTCTTCATGAATTCTCTACTGTACCAGGTGTTAAAGAAGATGTTACTGAAATTATATTAGCATTAAAAGAACTTTCAGCTACTATAGATGGTGAAGGTAGTAGAACTCTTAAAATAGAAGCTCAAGGACCATGCACTATCAAAGGATCAGACATAATATGTCCTCCTGATGTTGAAATATTAAGCAAAGATTTACATATAGCTACGCTAGATGATAATTCTAAGTTTAATATGGAAATACATGTAGACAAAGGTAGAGGTTACGTTTCTGCTGAAGAAAATAAAACAGAGCATATGCCTATAGGTGTTTTACCTGTAGATTCAATATATACTCCTGTTGAAAAAGTAAGCTACCATGTTGAAAATACTAGAGTAGGTCAAAAGTCAGATTATGATAAATTAATACTAGAAGTTTGGACTAATGGAAGTATAAATCCTCAAGAAGGAATATCTCTAGCAGCTAAAGTTCTAGTTGAACACTTAAATCTATTCATAGACTTAACTGAGCATGTAAGCAATGTTGAGATAATGGTAGAAAAAGAAGAAGACCAAAAAGAAAAAGTTCTAGAAATGACAATAGAAGAATTAGATTTATCTGTTAGATCTTACAACTGTTTAAAGAGAGCGGGAATAAACACAGTTGAAGAGTTAGCTAATAAATCTGAGGACGATATGATGAAGGTTAGAAATCTAGGGAAAAAATCTTTAGAAGAAGTAATCCAAAAATTAGAAGAACTTGGACTAGGTCTTAAACCAAGCGAAGAATAGGCAAGAAGGAGGGATATAGTATGGCTACTTACCGTAAATTAGGACGTGAGACATCTCACAGAAACCTTATGTTAAGAAACTTAGTAACTGATTTACTAAGAAACGGAAGAATAGAAACAACTGTAACTAGAGCGAAAGAAACTCGTAGAATGGCAGAAAAGATGATAACTCTTGGTAAAAGAGGAGATCTTCATGCTAGAAGACAAGTTTTAGCTTATGTTATGGATGAGACTGTAGTAAACAAATTATTCACTGATATAGCTCCAAAGTATGCAGAGAGAAACGGTGGATACACTAGAATAATCAAAAAAGGACCAAGAAGAGGCGACGCTGCTGAAATGGCTTTCATAGAATTAGTATAGTGTGAAAAAGGATTAAGTTATATAGCTTAATCCTTTTTTTATGCTTAAGAAGACCATATTGTTTTAATACTATTGTATAAACTTATAATATGATTATATCAAGATATTAGTTTTGATAATTAAAAAAATTTAAGGACTAGATGAAGTTATTAGAAATAGTATAAAGGTAAAACTTTTACTAATATATATTAGATGATTATTTTGATATATATGTTTTACGAAAGTTATTACATTTTTAGGGTGTTATTTCTATAAATATATGTATTTGATGATTTATATGTATGAGGATTCTTGTTTAAAACATATATAATTAGAATTTTAGAAATATTAAACTTAGATTAATTTTTAAAAGTTAAATTAAATTATTTAATATAAGTTTTTATTTGTGTAGTAATAATTATTGTATTTTAAAAGAAAATGCAATAATTATTATTTTTATTATTAGAAAATATTAAAATTGTATTTTAATGTTATATTATGTATTTATTTATACATTAAATTATAGATATCTAAATTAAAAAAATATATTAAACTATGGTATAATATTAAGCAAACCATTTTTAAATAATAAAAGATATACTACTTATGAGAAGGAGTTAATTGATGAACAATATAATAGAAGTCAATAATGTATCATTTGAGTATATTACAGATGAAAATATGCTTAAAGCTATAGATAATCTAAATTTACAAGTAAAAGAAGGTGAATTTGTAGCTATAATAGGTCATAACGGTTCTGGTAAATCTACTTTATCTAAGAACCTAAATGCTATATTATTCCCTACTGAAGGTAATATACTTATAAATAAAATGGATACAAGAGAAGAAGATAAATTATGGGATATAAGACAAACAGCAGGTATGGTATTCCAAAATCCAGATAACCAAATAGTTGCAACTGTAGTAGAAGAAGATGTTGCTTTTGGTCCTGAAAATTTAGGCATAGAACCTAATGAAATTAGAAAAAGAGTTGAAGATTCTCTTAAAAGTGTAGGTATGTATGAGTTAAGAGATCGACAACCGCACTTATTATCAGGAGGTCAAAAACAAAGAGTAGCAATAGCGGGTATAATTGCTATGAAGCCTAAATGTATTATATTTGATGAAGCTACAGCTATGTTAGATCCATCAGGTAGAAAAGAAGTAATGAAAACTATAAAAAGGCTAAATAAGGAAGATAATATAACAACATTACATATAACTCATTTTATGGAAGAAGCAGTTGATGCAGATAGAGTTATAGTTATGGAAAAAGGTAAAAAAATACTAGAAGGTACACCTAAAGAAGTTTTTAGTAAAATAGATATTTTAAAAAATATTGGTTTGGATGTGCCTTGTATGACAGAGTTATCTAATCTATTAAAAAAAGAAGGATTAGAAATAAGAAATGATATATTAACTGTAGATGAGATGGTGATGGAATTATGTCAATTGTAGTAAAAAATTTAACTCATATATATAATGAGGGAATGCCTTTTAGTAGTAAAGCCTTAGATAATATTAGTTTTGAAATAAAAGATAGAGATTTTGTTGGACTTATAGGTCATACAGGTTCTGGTAAATCAACACTGATACAACATTTAAATGGTATACTTAAGCCTTCATCAGGTGATATATATATAAATGATTTTAAAATAACAGATCCTGATTTGAATTTAACTGAAATTAGAAAAAGAGTTGGAGTAGTATTCCAATATCCTGAATATCAATTATTTGAAGAAACTATAGAGAAAGATATAGCATTTGGACCGTCTAATCTAGGTCTAGATGAAGAAGAAATAAATAATAGGGTAAAACTATCAATGGAAGCTGTTGGGCTTGATTATGAGTCATTTAAGGATAAGTCTCCTTTTGAATTATCAGGTGGTCAAAAAAGAAGAGTGGCTATAGCAGGTGTTATAGCTATGAACCCGGAAGTTTTAATTTTAGATGAACCTACAGCAGGATTAGATCCAGGTGGTAGAGATGAAATATTTGAACTTATAACCAATTTACATGAAAATAATAATATGACTATAATATTATCATCTCATAGTATGGATGATATGGCTAAATTAGCTAAAAATATAATAGTTATGAATAATGGAAAAATAGAATTTATGGGTTCTCCAAGAGAAGTGTTTAACTCTAATGTTGATAGATTAAAAGAAATTGGTTTAGACGTTCCTCAAGTTTTAGAACTTGCTATAAAGTTAAGAGAAAAAGGATTCAATATAAGAGAAGATATATTGACAATAGAAGAAGCTAAAGAAGAAATACTGAAAGCAGTAAAAGGAGGGAAACAATGTTAAATGATATAACAATAGGTCAGCACTATCCTTCTAATTCTGTTATCCATAAACTAGATTCTACAATAAAGCTTATAGCTACTTTTGTTTTTATGGTATCTTTATTTATAATAAATAAGTTTTGGCCATATGCAATAGTATTTATATTTTTGATGGCTATAATAAAGCTATCTAATATACCTACTAAATATATATTAAATGGTCTTAAGCCACTTAAATGGATTATAATATTTACGTTTGTAATAAATGTATTTTTCCTTCCTGGGGACCCAATATGGTCTTTTGGTTTCTTGAAAATAACTGAACAAGGTCTTAGCCAGGCTATATTTATGGCTTTGAGATTAATATTTTTAGTTTTAGGTACATCTATGTTAACATTAACAACATCTCCTATGGATCTTACAGATGGTATAGAGAGATTATTAAACCCGTTTAATAAAATAGGATTACCAGTACATGAACTAGCTATGATGATGACTATAGCTTTAAGGTTTATACCTACGTTACTAGATGAAACTGATAAAATAATGAAAGCTCAAATGTCAAGAGGTGCTGATTTTGAAAGTAAAAATATTGTAAGTAGAGCTAAAAATCTAGTTCCTTTGTTAGTTCCTTTATTTGTTAGTGCTTTTAGAAGAGCAGAAGAGCTTGCAATGGCTATGGAAGCTAGATGTTATAGGGGCGGATATAATAGAACTAAAATGAAACAATCTGTTATAACTAAAAGTGATTATATTGCAAGTTGTATACTGATAATATATTTGGTTATAATTATAGTTACTAGATTTATCTAAAGAGGGATATTATGAGAAATTTAAAAATTACAATACAATATAATGGTTCTAACTATTGTGGATGGCAAAAACAGCCGGATTCATTAGGAATACAAGGCACAATAGAAAAAGCTATTTATGATATAACAAGAGAAGAAGTTAAGCTTACAGGTTCTGGTAGGACTGATGCAGGAGTTCATGCATTAGGACAAGTTGCTAATTTTAAATTAGAAAATGCTATACCTGTAGATAAAATACCAAATGCATTAAACTCTAAGTTACCTAAGGATATTTCTATAATTGACTGTGTAGAAGTTAATGATGAATTTCACTCTAGATATAATGCAAAAGGAAAAACATATAGGTACTTAATACATAATAGTATGTATAGAAGTCCTATATATAAAGATATATCATATCATGTTAAGTATGAACTTGATTTTGATAAGATGGTTAAAGAGTCTAAGTATTTAATAGGAACACATGATTTTAAAGGATTTATGAGTTCAGGATCGTCTGTAAAAGATACAGTAAGGGAAATGTATGACATAAGATTAAGTAAGCAAGAGGACCTTATTGTATTAGAAGTGGAAGGGAATGGGTTCTTATATAATATGGTAAGGATAATAGTAGGCACACTGGTAGATATAGGTCGAGGAAGAATAAATAAGTGCTTAAAAGAAATAGTGGAATCTAAAAGTAGAAGTGAGTGTGGTCATACTGCACCAGCACATGGATTATTTCTTAAAAAAGTTGATTATTAGCTTGACACACCAGGGTGCATGTATTAAAATGAATTAGAGTGTGTTAATAAGTCCACTTGCCCCGGACTTGACATAAACGGTAAAATTTTTATATGAAAAAAAGTTAAGGAGGGACAACTATGAAAAGTTATATAGCTAAGCCAGCTGATGTACAAAGAAAATGGTACATCGTTGATGCTGAAGGAAAAACATTAGGTCGTTTAGCAACTGAAATAGCGACAGTATTAAGAGGGAAGCACAAAGTTACTTTCACTCCACATGTTGACGGAGGGGACTTCGTTGTTGTTGTAAACGCTGAGAAAGTAGTTTTAACAGGAAAGAAATTAGATCAAAAAATGTACAGATACCACACTGGTTATGTAGGTGGATTAAAAGAAATAACTTACAGAGAAATGATGGCTAAGAAGCCTGAAGAAGTAGTTTCTCATGCAGTAAGCGGTATGTTATGTAAGAATAAATTAAGAAGTAGAATGATGACTAGATTAAGAGTATTTGCTGGACCAAATCATGACCACGCAGCTCAAAATCCAGAAGTTCTAAACTTTAAATAATAATTACGGGTGAAAGGAGGAGTTATCATGGCTAACGTTCAATACTACGGAACTGGAAGAAGAAAGCATTCTGTTGCTAGAGTTAGATTAGTTGCAGGTGAAGGAAATATAATAGTAAATGGAAGAGCAGTTGAAGAATACTTCAACTACGAAACATTAATAAGAGATGTTAAACAACCATTAGTTTTAACTAACAATGAAAACAAATACGATGTTATAGTAAAAGTTGAAGGTGGAGGATTCACTGGACAAGCTGGAGCTATAAGACATGGTATATCTAGAGCTTTATTAAAAGCTGATGAAGAGTTAAGAGGAGCTTTAAAGAAAGAAGGATTCTTAACTAGAGATGCTAGAATGAAAGAAAGAAAGAAATACGGATTAAAGGCAGCAAGAAGAGCTCCACAATTCTCAAAGAGATAATTTTATACTGTATTTTCAAAAGACCTTGGAATATTCCGAGGTCTTTTTTAATATAGATATATAGGGTGATAATTTGAAAAAATACATAAAACATATAATTTTTGGAATGATAGCTTTAATTTTGACCACAGCCTCTATATACGAAATAAAAGAAAACTCTGAGGATGTAATGAAGTATATGCCTGTTACTAATAAAGTAATAATATTAGATGCAGGCCATGGTGGGATAGATTCTGGAACTCTAAGCAATGATAAGACTGTGTTAGAAAAAGATATAAATTTAGCTATAACACATAAGATTAGAGAGTTATTAGAATCTAGTGGTGCGCATGTAATACTTACTAGAGAAGATGATAGTAGTTTGTATGAAGAGGATGGTAAAAAAACTACTAGACAAAAATATAATGAAAATTTAAAAAATAGAAAAAAAATAATAGAAGAATCTAATGCAGATATGTTTGTATCCATACATATGAATGCTTTAGCAGGACAAGGAGCATCAAAATATTATGGAGCTCAAACTTTTTATCCTGCGGGAAAAGAAGACTCTGTAAAATTATCTAAATACATACAACAAGAACTTAAGAGAGTAGTAGATAAAACAAATAATAGAGAGATTAAGCCAAGAGATGATTTATATTTATTAAAAGATAATGAGATACCATCTGTATTAATAGAGTGTGGATTCTTATCTAATGAAAAAGAGTCTAAATTATTAACAGAGGAAAATTATCAAGAAAAAATTGCTTGGTCTATATATGCAGGGATTCAAAATTATTTCACTACAAAATAGTATAAAAATATATAGTTGGGGTAAAATAAGCTATATCGAATAAAGTTAGATATAGCTTATTTTATTGATAGTAAATTAACTTATAAATGATAGTATCTAATTTATTATACTTTTACTCATATAATCATAATACATATATCAACTTTTTAAAGTTAAATTACTAATTGAAAATATAAAAATATAAAAAAATTAAAAAAAGTATTGACTATCTAAAAATAAGATGATATATTTATACTTGTCCTTAAGAAAAGGGCAAAATAAAAAAAGAACTTTGAAAATTAAACAGTAGGTTAATTTATAGAATTGAAACTAAA
>DHKFR23503__coassemble_706_pt1 | contig 37591 bp, 30 predicted proteins | sample DHKFR23503__metabat2_high_PE_003 | metagenome-assembled genome bin DHKFR23503
AAAATTATTTATATAATCACATAAGTATATTTAAGTGAATTTTATTATAGTAAAAAGCTAAGTAATACAAATAATCATATTACTTAGCTTTTTATATAAACTATATTAATTTATAAAATATTTTCTATATTTTAAAATATTTTCTATATTATGTTCTTTTACAATATTTTTTAAGTTTCCGAAGTTATAAGTAGCAAGTGCATACTCTCTAATTCTCTCAAATAAGTACATATCTTCTTGATTATTAAATACAACAATATTTTTTGCTATATCCCAAGCTTTAGCTTCTCTAGAAATTAAATTTCTTTTTAATAAGATAACACATTCTTCTAAATCAGAAGGAAGATTTTTTTTATAGAAATCAGATTTTTCAATGTCTATATTATATTCAATTAACTTATCAACAATACTAGATAATATATCTGTATACTCTTCTTTTGAGGTGTAAACATCTGGATCTAAAATATGACCAATTTCATGAGATAAGACAAATTTTGCAATTGATTCTATATTTGTTTTAGATACGGGTATAGGATAACTATAACAACCCATAAAGTGAAAAAAATTATAACAAAATGATAAAAAACCACTTCTAGAAGATAATACAAGTCTAAATTTAGGTAGAGCGCATATAGGTATGTGGCTATTTTTAGCGTAAAATAGAAAAATCCTTTTATTTATATTAAGTGCAGATAAAGATTTTTTTAGTAATTTTTTTTCACCTAAATCATTATAACAATATATTATTTTATTAAAATCTACTTCTGGGACACAGGACATATTAACACCGCCTCACATTTTTGTCTTTGTAATATAATATTAAAATGTTTAGAATTTGTAGCTAATCCAATTAAAAAATCAAGTAATTATAGTACATATAATATATATTAATTAAAATATGTTATAAAATTAAATTGTGATTATTAAGTTATAATTATAAATATAATACATATTTTATAATTTCTTAATATATAAAAAATTTAATAAGAGTAATTAACCTGTGATATAATATTTACTTTAAGAATAGTAAAAGGAAGTGATACTTTGGAGAGTGTAAAAGATTATTTAGATAGACTAGAAATAAATAATAATATATTAAATAAACAATTGAAAGATGTATATGTGTCTAAAGTAGTTTATTTCAGAGAAGATAAAATAGTATACTTTCATTTGACTTCAAAATCTATAATATCATATGACATTTTAGATAGTTTAAAAGAAGAGTTAAAATTAAAGCTTTCATATTTTAAAGATATAAAAATTAAAATTTCATATACTGGACTTGATAGAAAAGAAAATAAAGACATAATAAAAATGTATTGGATAAATATTATTTATATATTTAAGGCGCTATGTCCATCTATTTCAGGATGGTACAAACAAATAGAGTATCTATGTATAGAAGATAATTTAAAGATAAAACTTCCAAAAGGACTTTTTTATGATAGATTGATGAAGCTAAATATAGCTTATATACTTAAGTCTAGGTTAAATGAAGAACTTGGAATAGATATTAATATAACTATAGAAAAAGCAATAGATGAAGAAGTGGATGTTAAACGTATAATTAGAAAAAGTGAAAGGATAGTAGAAGAAAAAATTAGAGAATTAGAAATTAATTCTAAGGAAGAAAAATCAAATGATGAAGAAGCAGCTTATGTTATAAAACCAGAATACGATGACAAATTAATATATGGTGAAAATGTAAATGCTATGATTGAAAAAATATGTGATTTAAATAATAATTCTGCAACTGTAAGTATAGTAGGTGAAATATTTGATATAGATACCAAGGAACTTAGAAATGGGAAGATACTTTTAATAGTATCTATAACTGACTTTACAAGTTCTATAAGTTGTAAATTATTTTTAAATGATACTAATAAAGATAGTGTACTAGGTAAGATATCTAAAGGAGCTTATGTAAAAATAAAGGGAGATACAATGTATGATATCTACCAAAAAGAACTTACAATGACCATAAGTGGTATAAGAATTGAAGAAAAGCCAGAGAGGATAGATAAAAGTGAAGTAAAAAGAGTAGAACTTCATGCACATACTCAAATGTCATCTATGGATGCAGTAACCTCAACAAAAAAATTAATACAACAAGCTGCTAAATGGGGGCATAAGGCAATTGCAATAACCGATCATGGAGTTGTTCAAGCATTTCCAGAGGCAATGGGAGCTGCTAAAGGTAAAGATATAAAAATACTTTATGGTGTAGAAGGATATTTAGTTGAAGATTCAGAAGATATAGTACAAGATGCTAATAATAAAGAACTTTCACAAACATTTGTAGTATTTGATATAGAAACAACTGGTTTTTCAAATACAAATGATAAAATAACTGAAATAGGTGCTGTAAAAATTGAAAATTTTAAAGTTGTAGATAAATTTAGTGAGTTAATAAATCCACAAAAGGATATATCTTACAAGATACAAGAGTTAACAGGAATAACTAATGATATGGTTAAAGATAAGCCTACTATAGAAGAGGTTTTACCTAAGTTTATAGAATTTATTGGAGATAGTGTATTAGTTGCTCATAATGCGGAATTTGATATGAGTTTTATATCTGAAAAGTGTAGACAACAAAATATAGAGTTTAAAAATAAAAGTATAGATACATTAACATTGGCTAGAGTTTTACTTCCAGAATTAAAGAGGCATAGATTAAATGTAGTAGCAAAAGCACTAGGTGTACCTCTTTTAAATCATCATAGAGCTGTTGATGATGCACAGGCTACAGCTCATATATTTATAAAATTCTTAGAAATGTTAGATAAAAAAGGAGCTAAAACACTACAACAAGTTAATGAAGTTTTAGGTAAGGTTGATTATACAAAGTTAGGAACTAGCCATATAACTTTAATAGCTAAAAATTATACAGGTCTTAAAAATTTATATAAAATAGTATCAGATGCTCATGTTAATCATTTTTATAGAGCGCCTAGAATATTAAAAAGTGTTCTAGAAAAATATAAAGAAGGTATTATAATTGGTTCAGCTTGTGAAGCAGGACAAGTATTTAAGGCTGTTAAGAAAAATGTAAATGATGAAGAAATGGCTAAAATAATAGATTTATATGATTATATAGAAGTAATGCCTATTGATAACAATAGATTTATGATTGATAAAGGTGAAGTTCAAGATGAAGAAGAATTAAGGGACTTAAATAGAAAACTTATTGAAACTGCAATTAAATTTGGAAAAATACCGGTAGCAACAGGAGATGTTCATTTTTTAGAAAAGCATGAAGCAGTTTTAAGAAAAATATTAAAATATTCTCAAGGATTTAAAGTTGATGAAGAAGAAACTTATCTTCATTTTAGAACAACAGATGAAATGCTAGATGAATTTAAATATTTAGGTGAAGAATTAGCATATGAAGTTGTTGTAACTAATACTAATAAGATAGCTGATATGGTTGAAGTTATAAAACCAATACCAGATGATACTTATCCTCCAGTAATAGAAGGTTCAGATGTTGAGCTTAGAGAAATGTGCTATGAAAAAGCAAAAAGAATTTATGGAGATCCAGTTCCTGAAGTTGTTAAAGCTAGACTTGATAGGGAGCTAAATTCTATCATAGGTAATGGATATGCAGTTATGTATATAATAGCTCAAAAACTAGTTACAAAATCATTAAGTGATGGATACTTAGTTGGATCAAGAGGATCTGTAGGTTCATCATTTGCAGCTACAATGAGTGATATAACAGAAGTTAATCCATTACCAGCTCATTATATATGTGATAATCCAGAATGTAAATATTCTCATTTCTTTGAAATAGGAGAATATGGTTCGGGGGTAGATTTACCTAATAAAGATTGTCCTAAGTGCGGAAAACCACTTAGAAAAGAAGGCCATGATATACCATTTGAGACTTTTCTTGGTTTTGAAGGTGATAAAGAACCAGATATAGACCTTAATTTCTCTGGAGATTATCAACCTGTAATACACAAATATACAGAAGAATTATTCGGTGAAGGTTATGTTTATAGAGCAGGTACAATAGGTACAGTAGCAGAAAAAACAGCATTTGGATATGCTAAAAAATATGTAGAAGAAAATAATATACATGTTCCAAATGCTGAAGTCTTAAGATTATCTAATGGATGTACAGGAGTAAAGAGAACATCAGGACAGCATCCAGGTGGAGTAATGGTTATTCCTCATTATAAAGATGTTTATGACTTTACACCAATACAATATCCTGCAAATGATACAAGTTGTGGAGTTATAACAACACACTTTGACTATCATTCTATAAGTGGACGTATATTAAAACTTGATATACTTGGGCACGATGCTCCGACTATGATAAGAATGCTAGAAGATATAACGGGAATAGTTGCAACAGAAATTCCTTTAGATGATCCAGAAACAATGTCTTTATTTACATCAACTAAGGCATTAGGAGTAACACCTGAAGAAATAAATTGTCCTATAGGATCTCTAGCAATACCTGAGTTTGGGACAAAGTTCGTTAGACAAATGCTACTTGATACAAAGCCGACAACTTTTGATGCACTAGTTCGTATATCGGGACTTTCTCATGGGACTGATGTTTGGCTAAATAATGCTCAAGATCTAGTTAGAGACGATATAGTTAGTATAGAGGAAGTTATATCTACTCGTGATGATATAATGAACTATCTTATATTTAAAGGATTAAAGCCAAAGAATGCCTTTACAATAATGGAAAATGTAAGAAAAGGTAAAGGATTAAAGCCTGAACATATAGAAGAAATGCATGCAAATGATGTTCCAGAGTGGTATATAGGATCATGTCAAAAAATAAAGTACATGTTCCCAAAAGCTCATGCTGTAGCTTATGTTATGATGTCATTTAGACTTGCTTATTGTAAAGTACATTATCCAGAAGCATTTTATGCAACTTATTTTACTACAAAAGCAGAAGATTTTGATGCAGACTTAATTGTTAAAGGTATTGAAGCTATTAAAACTAGAATACAAGAGATAGAAAGTTTAGGAAATGATGCAACAGCAAAAGAAAAGAATATGTTAACAGTACTTGAAGTTGCACTTGAAATGTATGCAAGGGGTATAAAAATACTTCCTGTTGATATATATAAGTCAGATGCAAGTAAATTTAAGGTAGTAGGAGAAAAATTGTTACTTCCTCCTATGATAGCTCTTCAAGGGGTTGGAGAAAATGCTGCTATAAATATTCAAAAAGAAAGAGAAAATGGAGAGTTTATATCTAAAGAAGAACTTAGAAAGAGAACTAAAATTTCAAAAACAGTTATAGAAACACTTACTAATCATGGTTCACTTAATAATATGAGTGATGAAAATCAATTATCATTATTTTAATAAAAAATATATTAAATAAAAATATAAGTAAAAATAATGATTAATTTATTTAGATTTAATTAAAATTTGCAACAAAAACTAATATATGTTATTATAGTATATAAAATAGTATATATTGCAGAAACTAAGAGTGGGACAACAGTGCTCACTCTTTTGTTTTAAAAATTTTACAACTGAATAGGAGGGAAACACAAATGAGAAAAAGTATAGAAGCTACAATAGAAGAAATAGTTCAACCTATAGTTGATTCTAAAAACTTTGAAATAGTAGATATAGAATATGTTAAAGAAGCTGGAGAATATTACTTAAGAGTTTATCTTGATAAAGAGGGTGGTATATCTTTAAGTGACTGTGAATTAGTTAGTAGAGAATTAAGTGAAATACTAGATCAAAAAGATCCTATAAAAGATAATTATTTCTTAGAAGTATCTTCACCAGGACTTGATAGACCACTTAAAAAAGATAAAGACTTTGAAAGATACAAAGGTAGAGATGTTGAAATAAAGTTATACAAACCAATGAATGGTTCTAAACAATTTGAAGGAGAACTAGTTGGATTAACTGAAGATAATAATATAAAAGTTATAATAGATGGCGAAGAAGTAGATTTTACAAGAAAAGAAATTGCACTTATAAGACTTGCAATAAAGTTTTAGTTAAAGATAATTATGGAGGAATAATAGCAATGAATCATGAATTTATGGAAGCATTAGATGAATTAGAAAAAGATAGAGGGATAGATAAAGAAGTACTTATAGATACTATAGAACAAGCTCTTTTAACAGCATATAAGAAAAACTTTGGATCAGCACAAAATGTTAGAGTTGAAATTGATAGAGAAAGAGGAGATGTTAGAGTATTCTCTCAAAGAGTAGTAGTTGATGAATCTGACTTATACGATACTTTCCTTGAAATTGAACTAAACGATGCAAGAGAAATAAGTCCAAACTATGAGTTAGGAGATATAATAGAAAATGAAGTAACTCCTAAGGATTTCGGAAGAATAGCAGCTCAAACTGCAAAGCAAGTTGTTGTTCAAAGGATAAGAGAAGCTGAAAGAGAAATAGTATATAATGAGTTTATGGATAAAGAAAATGAAATAGTTACAGGAGAAGTAGCTAGAGTAAATAAAAATATAGTATATGTAAATTTAGGTAGAATAGAAGCTATAATGACTCAAGCTGAGCAAATACCAGGAGAGCATTATCAAGCAGGACAAAAAATAAAGGTATATATACTAGAAGTAAAGAAAACTAATAAAGGACCACAAATAGTAGTATCTAGAAGTCATCCAGGATTAGTTAAGAGATTATTTGAATTTGAAGTTCCTGAAATATTTGAAGGTATAGTTCAAATAAAATCTGTATCAAGAGAAGCAGGTTCAAGAACTAAGATGGCAGTAAAATCAATAGATGAAAAAATAGATCCAATAGGAGCTTGTGTTGGTCCTAAAGGTTCAAGAGTTAAAAATATAGTTGATGAACTTGGAGATGAAAAAATAGATATAATTAAGTATAGCGACGATCCAGCTGAATATATATCTGCATCATTAAGTCCATCAAAGGTTGAAAAAGTAGAAGTTAATGAAGAAGAAAAATCTGCTTTAGTAGTAGTTCCAGACTATCAATTATCACTTGCAATAGGTAAAGAAGGACAAAATGCAAGACTTGCAGCCAAACTTACTAATTGGAAGATAGATATAAAAAGCGAATCACAAGCAAAACAAGATCAAGAATAAGGAGGGATGACCTTTGCAAAAGATTAAAAAGGTACCTCAAAGAAAGTGTATAGCTTGTCAAGAAAGAGACTCTAAAAAAGGGTTAATGAGAATAGTTAAAAATAAAGAAAGTCAAATATTTTTAGACCCAACAGGAAAAGCAAACGGTAGAGGTGCATATATATGTAAAGATGCCGAATGCTTAAAAAAGGCAATAAAGTCTAAAGCCTTAAATAGAGCATTCAAAATAGAAGTACCTAACGAGGTATATGAAAATCTACTTGAGGAGTTACAAAAATATGAAGACTAATAAAGATAAAATATACTCATTTTTAGGCCTTGCAACTCGTGCAGGGAAAATAGTGTCAGGAGATGATTCGACGCTACTTGAACTAAAAAGAGGGAATGTTAAACTAGTTATTGTTGCAGATGATGCATCGGATAATACTAAAAAATTATTTAAAGATAAATCTAGTTATAGAAATATCCCATATGTATATTTCTCAAGTAAATTAGAACTAGGATATTCAATAGGAAAGGCTCCAAGATCAGTTTTAGGAGTTAAAGATATCAATTTTGCCAATAAAATATTGGAACTAATGGAAATACCAAAAATATAATAGGGGGTGATCTTGTGTCAAAAACAAGAGTATACCAAATTGCAAATGAATTAAAAATGTCTAATGAAGACGTATTAGCCAAATTAAAAGAATTAGAAATAAATGCTGAAAATAAAGACTCTGAACTAGAAGAAGATGAAGTAGAATTAGTACTTGAAATATTAAAAGAAGAAATAGCTGCAGCTAATGGAAATACTATAGCTATAGATGGAAAATTAACAGTTCAAGAACTAGCTACTAAACTAGATAAATCTGCATCTGAAATAATAATGAAGCTTATGAAGATGGGAACAATGGCAACAATAAATCAAGAAATAAGTTTTGAAATAGGGTCATTAGTTGCTAGTGAATATGGATTTGAATTAGTTGAAGGTTCAGCTAATGATGAAGAAGAATTAGAAGCAATAGATGCTTTAATAAATATAGAAGAAGATAAGGAAGAAGACTTAGTAAAAAGACCACCAGTTGTTACTGTAATGGGACATGTTGACCATGGTAAAACTTCTTTACTTGATGCTATAAGAAAAACTAACGTAACTTCAAGTGAAGCTGGAGGAATAACTCAACATATAGGTGCTTCTGAAGTTATGGTAAATGGAGAAAAAGTAGTATTTTTAGATACTCCAGGACATGAAGCTTTCACATCTATGAGAGCTAGAGGAGCTCAAGTTACAGATATGGCAATATTAGTTGTTGCTGCAGATGATGGTATAATGCCTCAAACAATAGAAGCTATAAACCATGCTAAAGCTGCAAATGTACCATTAATAGTTGCTATAAACAAAATAGATAAGCCAGGAGCAAATCCTGATAGAGTTAAGCAAGAATTAGCTGATCAAGGATTATTAGTTGAAGACTGGGGTGGAGATGTTATATGCGTTCCAGTATCAGCTTTAAAAAGAGAAGGTATAGATACATTACTTGAAATGGTACTTTTAGTTGCAGAAATGGAAGAATTAAAAGCTAACCCAAATAAAAGAGCTGTAGGTACAGTGATAGAAGCTCAACTTGATAAAGGTAGAGGACCTGTTGCAACAGTACTTGTTCAAGGTGGTACTTTAAGAGTTGGAGATCCTATAGTTGCAGGTGTTGCAAGTGGTAAAGTAAGAGCAATGATAAACTCAAAAGGAAAGAGAGTTAAAGTTGCGGGACCTTCTACAGCAGTAGAAATATTAGGATTATCAGAAGTTCCACAAGGTGGAGACCAAGTTGTTGCAGTTCCAAGTGATAAAGCTGCAAGATTAGTAGCTGAAAAAAGACAACAAATGGCTAGAGAAGAAATGTTAAAATCTAACCAAAGAATGTCTTTAGATGACTTCTTTGCTCAAATGGGTGATGCTGAAGTTAAAGAATTACCTATAATAGTAAAAGCAGATGTTCAAGGTTCTGTTCAAGCAGTTAAACAATCTCTTGAAAAATTATCTAATGAAGAAGTTGCAGTTAGAGTAATACATGGTGGAGTTGGTGCTGTAACTGAATCAGATGTTACACTTGCAACTGCATCTAATGCAATAATAATAGGATTTAACGTAAGACCAGTTCCAAGTGCAGAAGTACTTGCTAAAAAAGAAGGTGTAGATGTAAGAACGTATACTATAATATACAAAGCTATAGAAGATGTTCAAGCAGCTATGACTGGTATGTTAGACCCAGAATATGTTGATGAAGATACAGGAAAAGCTGAAGTTAGAGAAACATTTAAGTTATCAGGTGTTGGAACTATAGCTGGATGTTATGTAACTAGTGGTAAGGTATTTAGAGGCTCTAAAGTAAGAATAGTAAGAGATGGATTCATAATACATGAAGGACAATTAGCTGCTCTTAAGAGATTTAAAGATGACGTTAAAGAAGTTAATCAAGGATACGAATGTGGTATGAGTTTTGTTAACTACAATGACGTTAAAGAAGGCGATATAATAGAAGCTTATATAACTAAAGAAGTAGAAAGAAAATTAAAATAGATTAAAAAGAGGTCGATATTAATGGCATCATATAACAGAACAAAGAGAATAGCAGAAGAAATAAAAAAAGTTATAAGTTCAATGCTTATAAGTGGAATAAAGGACCCTAGAATAACATCTATGGTAAGTGTAACTGATGTTGAAGTTACAAATGATTTAAGCTATGCATATGTTTATGTAAGTATATTAGGTGGAGATGAAGAATCAACACTATTAGGTTTAAAGAGTGCAGTAAATTATATAAGAAGAGAAGTAAGTAGAAGTGTTAAACTTAGACATACTCCACAAATAATATTTAAAGTTGATGACTCTATTAAAAATGGTATGTATATGGATCATTTAATCAAAAAAGTTAATGAAGGAGCAACAGCATCTTCATTCGACGAGGAAGAATTAGATGAAGAATAATATAAATAATATAATAAAATATTTAAAAGGAAGTAACGATGATTTCATCGTTACTTCTCATATTAGTCCAGATGGAGATAATATAGGTTCAACTTTAGCAATGTATTATGCTTTAAATAAATTAGGGAAAAACGTTTCCTATGTATTAGATGATAATACTCCTCAAAATTTAAAGTTTCTAGTTGAAGATATAAAAATATTAAAATCTGAAGAAGTCAACTTAAATAATTACAGTATAATAGCACTTGATTGTGGAGATAAAAATAGAATTTGCTTAAGTCAAGAATTATTAAATAATGCTAAAAAGATAATATGCATAGATCATCATGCAAGTAATGATTATTATGGTGATTTTAATTATATAGATATTGATGCATCATCAACTTGTGAATTAGTTTATAATTTACTGATGGAATATGAAAAAAGTGAATCTAAAAATATAATAGATGAAGATATAGCTACATGTTTATATACTGGATTAGTAACTGATACTGGCAATTTTGTGTATTCAAATACTCATCCAAGTAGTTTTGAAATGGCAAAGGATCTTTTATTAAAAGGAGCTAAAAAAGATACTATAATTCAAAAAATATTCCAAAGTAATCCATATAATTATTATAAATTATTAGGTGAAGCTTTAAATACTTTAGATATAGTAGATGGAAAAATTGCTAGTATAATGATAACTAAAGAAATGTTAAAAAGAAATGTTATAAGTTTTAATGATGTAGATGGAATAACTTCATACACTAGAGATATAGAAGGTGTTGAAGTTGGAATACTTCTAAAAGAGAAAAAAGAAAATGAAGTTAAAGTAAGTCTAAGATCAAAAAATTATGTAGATGTAAGTAAAATAGCTCAAAGCTTTAATGGTGGAGGGCATATAAGAGCTGCAGGTTGCACTATTTACTCTAGTGTAGAAGATGCAAAGAAGAAGATAGTAGAAGCTGTAGTAAAAGCATTACAAGGTGAGAAATATGAATAAGATAGTAAATATTATAAAGCCTACAGGTATGACATCTCATGATGTAGTAAGTGCTGTAAGAAAGATTTTAAATACAAAAAAGGTTGGACATACAGGTACCCTTGATCCAGATGCATCAGGGGTATTACCTATATGTATAGGAAAAGCGACTAAAGTTAGTGAACTTATATTAAATAAAGATAAGTCATATATTTGTGAGTTAACATTAGGTATAACTACAGATACATATGATTCATCAGGTAAAATATTAGAAAGAGTAGATAATTTTAGTTTTACTAAAGAAGAAATAGAAAAAGCTTTTGATACTCAAAGAGGTCATATAGAGCAATTACCTCCTATGTATTCTGCATTAAAAGTAAATGGTAAAAGAATGTGTGATTTAGTTAGAAGTGGAAGAGCTGATGAAATAAATTTAAAAACTAGACCTGTTCATATAAAAGAACTTAATATACTTAGCATAAGAGATAATAAAGTAATGTTTTATGTTAAATGTTCTAAAGGAACTTATGTAAGAAGTATATGTTATGATGTAGGAAAGGTTTTAGGTTGTGGAGGGCATATGTCTTTTTTACTTAGAACTTCATCAGGTAAATTTAACTTAGAAAATGGTATAACACTTGAAGAGTTACAAGAATATAAAGATAATAATATTTTAGAAAAGCATTTATATGATATAGACTATGTATTAACTAATTTTAATAAAATAACAATACATGAAAATGCTGAAAAGTATTATATAAATGGTGGTATAATAGATGAAAGAAGGTTTATAGAAAAAGACTTTGATGAAAATGATGAACTTGTAAGAGTTTATAGCTCTAAAGAATTTATTGGAATAGGTAAATTAATAAGAAAAAATAATATTATAAGTGTAAAAAGTGATAAACTATTTATAGTATAAATTTCAATTAAGTGGGGAAGGAAAATGGATACTATAACATCGATAGAAAAAATAGATACAATAAAAGAGAGTGTAGTAACTATTGGAAACTTTGATGGTATTCATAAGGGGCATCAAGTATTGATAGAAAAAGCTACCGAATACGCTAAAAAGAATAATGTAATAAGTACTGTTTTTACTTTTAATAATCATCCAGTTAACTATTTTAAACCTAATTCTATAAAAAATATAATAACTAATAATGACAAAATAAAAATACTAAAAACTATGGGTGTAGATTATATAATCAATATACCATTTGATGAATATATGACTAAAATATCAGGATATGACTTTGTAAAAGATATATTAATTGATAAATTAGGTGCTAAAAAGATAATAGTGGGACATGATTTTACCTTTGCAAGAAATAAAGAAGGGAATATAGATTTACTAAAAGAATTATCTAAAAAAAATGGATTTTTATTAGAAATAGTAAATCCTGTAAAAATAGATGATATAAGAATTAGTAGTAGCTATATTAGAAAACTAATATTAGATGGCAAAGTAGAAGATGCACGTAAATATCTAGGTAGAAACTATAAATTATCAGGAGAAGTTATACATTCAAAGAAACTTGGAAGAACAATAGGGTTTCCAACTGCAAATATAAGCATAGATGAAAATATAATTATACCTAAAGTTGGAATATATGCTACAAAGGTATATGTTAATGGAACGATATACTATGGAGCTACAAATGTAGGTTATAACCCTACAGTAAATGGAAATAAATTATCTATTGAAACAAATATACTAGAGTTTAATGATGATATATATGGTAAAATTATAACTATAGAGTTTCTAGAAAGAATTAGAGATGAAAAAAAGTTTAATGGAATTGAAGAATTAAAAGAACAACTTCAAAAAGATACTAAATATATATATAAAGTATATTTACAAAATAATAAAATTTATGATACAATAAATAAGTAAATTAATTAACCATTACTCGGCATATGATTACTCCAAATCTATGCTTAGTTATTGGCGATTATAAAATATATTGGAGGTAACTCAAGATGAACAAAACTGAAATAATAAAAGAATTCGGAAGATTTGAAGGAGATACTGGTTCTCCAGAAGTACAAATAGCTTTATTAACAGCTAGAATAAATGAATTAAATGATCACTTAAAAATGCACAAGAAAGACCACCACTCAAGAAGAGGTTTATTAAAGATGGTTGGTAGAAGAAGAAACTTATTAGCTTACTTAAAAGATAGAGATCTTGAAGGATACAGAGCATTAATAGCTAAATTAGGATTAAGAAAGTAATTTTTAATTTTAAATTGAAAGCAGGTATTATAATACCTGCTTTTTGTAATTTTAATTAGATAAAAAGGTATTGGTGACTATTATATAGAAAAGTTTATATAGAGGTGATAAATTTGAAAATAAAATTAATATGCGATAGTTTATGTGATATTCCAAAAGAAATTCAAAATAAAGCATATTTAGATGTGGTGCCGCTTACTATAATCTTTAATGATAAAGAATATAAAGATGGAGTAGATATAAGTAAAGAAGAATATTACGAAGTATTAAAAAATAGTAAGGAAATACCAAAAACATCTCAGGCTACATATATTCAATTCAGTGAAATATTTAATAAATACATAGATGAAGGTTATAAAATAATATGTATAAATGGTTCATCTAAATCATCGGGAACATATCAAAGTGCAATGCTTGCAAGATCTGACATGGGTGAAAAAGCAAATGATATACATATATTTGACACGATGAGTCTATCTTTAGGAAGTGGTCAATTTGTTATAAAAGCATGTGATTTAATAGAAGAAGGATTAAATGTAGATGAAATAATAAAAGAACTAGATTCTATTAGAGAAAGTGTAATGTTATTTTTTGCACCTAAGACTTTAGATTATTTAAAAAAGAGCGGGAGAGTATCTGTAGCTACAGCTATAATAGGAAATATTCTTAATATAGTACCTGTATTTTCATTTCCTAACGGAGAAGCAAATCTAGAAGAGAAGGTTAGAGGTAGCAAGAATCTAGCAAGTAAGCTTGTTGACATAATACTAGAAAAAAATAATGGATATTTAGAAGATAAAATTGTTACTATAGGATATGGAGATAATTTTAAAGATTTTGAAAAGCTTGAAAAAGAAGTACAAAAAAGAATAAAGGCTAAAAAAGTATTAGTAACTAGAGGGGGAGCTTGTATATGTTCTCATACAGGTCCAGAAATACTTGCTATAAGCTGTTCAAATTAGAATATGACTAATTTTAAAGCAAAGTGTAAATAATACATATAATGATTAAGATAAGTAACCAAGCTACTTTTGTATTGTTAAAATATTGTATTTTTGATAAGATAATACATAGGATAGTAAACGCGTTTTAGCAAAAGAGGAGGTACAAACTTTAATGTTTGAGCATAAAATATTCACAATGGATTTAGCAGGAAGAGAACTTTCTGTTGAAATAGGAAAAATAGCAGAACTTGCTAGCGGAAGTGCCATAATTAGATACGGGGAAACTATGGTTATGGTAAATGTTTCAAAATCAGCAAAACCAAGAGATGGAATAGATTTTTTCCCTCTAAGTGTTGATTATGAAGAAAGATTATATTCAGTAGGTAAAATACCTGGAGGATTTTTAAAGAGAGAAGGAAAGCCTTCAGAAAAAGCAATACTTACATCAAGACTTATAGATAGACCTATAAGGCCATTATTCCCAAAAGGATTTAGAAATGATGTACAAGTTGTTGCTACAGTTTTATCAGTAGATCAAGATTGTACACCGGATATAGTATCTATGATAGGATCATCTATAGCATTATCGATATCTGATATACCTTTTAATGGTCCTACAGGATCTGTTTTAGTAGGATTAGTTGATGGAGCATTTGTTGTTAACCCAACAGCAGAACAAAGAGAAAAAAGTTCTCTTCATCTAGTAGTATCAGGAACTAAAGATGCTATAATGATGGTTGAAGCTGGTGGAGATGAAATACCAGATGCATTAATGCTTGAAGCTATACTATTTGCTCATGAAGAAATCAAAAAAGTTGTAGCATTTATAGAAGAAATAACTGCACAAGTTGGAAAAGAAAAAATGGAAGTAGTTTTATTTAAACCTGATGAAGAGGTTGAAAAAGCAGTTCGTGAATTTGCTACAGATAAAATGAAAGAAGCAGTAAAAACTATAGAAAAGCTTGAAAGAATGGAAAAAATGGATGCTGTTAAAGCTGAAACATTTGAGAAATTCGAAGAGTTATTAGAAGACTATGGTGTTGATATAGAAGAAACACTTCAAGCTATAATAAAAGAAGAAGTAAGAAAATTAATAGTACATGAAAATATAAGACCAGATAATAGAGGATTAGAAGAAATAAGACCTATATGGTGTGACAATGGATTTATACCTAGAGCTCATGGTTCAGGATTATTTACAAGAGGTCAAACTCAAGTAATGTCTATAGCTACACTTGGAGCATTAGGAGATGTCCAAATATTAGATGGATTAGATGAAGAAGAAAGTAAGAGATATATGCATCATTACAATTTCCCAGCATATAGTGTTGGTGAAGCTAGACCATCAAGAGGACCAGGAAGAAGAGAAATCGGACATGGAGCGCTTGCAGAAAGAGCATTAGTACCTGTACTTCCATCAAAAGAAGAATTCCCATACGCAATAAGAGTAGTATCAGAGGTATTAAGTTCTAATGGTTCTACATCTCAAGGTAGTGTATGTGGTTCGACATTATCTTTACTTGATGCTGGTGTACCTTTAAAAGATATGGTTGCAGGTATTGCTATGGGTCTTATAAAGCATGATGATAAAGTGGCAGTACTTTCTGATATACAAGGTATGGAAGACCACCTAGGAGATATGGACTTTAAAGTAGCAGGAACTGAAAAAGGTATAACTGCTATACAAATGGATATAAAGATAGCTGGTATAGATAAAGAAGTATTAACTAAAGCATTAACTCAAGCTAAAGCTGGTAGAATACATATATTAAATGAAATGAGAAAAACAATATCAGCTCCAAAGCCAGAATTATCTAAGTATGCTCCTAAGATAATAACAATGAATATAAATCCAGATAAGATAAGAGATGTTATAGGACCTGGTGGAAAAGTTATAACTAAGATAATAGAGGAAACGGGAGTTAAGATAGATATAGAACAAACTGGAGAAGTATTTATAGCAGGAACAGATTCTGATATGATAAAACTTGCACAAAAGAAAATACATGATATAGTAGCTGAAGCTGAAGTAGGACAAACTTACACAGGTAAAGTTACAAGAATAATGAATTTTGGTGCATTTGTTGAAATACTTCCAGGAAAAGAAGGATTACTTCATATATCTCATATAGCTCACGAAAGAGTAGCTAAAGTTGAAGATGTATTAAATATAGGTGATGAAGTAGAAGTTAAGGTCACTGAAATAGATGAAAAAGGTAGAGTAAATTTATCTAGAAAAGTATTATTACCTAAACCTGAAAAAATAGAGAAAAAAGAAGAAAAATAATATTTTAAGAGAAGCTTTTTATAAGGCTTCTTTTTTTTATAAGAATTTATTTAATAAAATAAAAGAGAGGATTATTTTAAAACTACTTCATGTCTAACATTAACTTTTTTGCATATTTGTCCTAAGTTAATAATAGTATTTATAAACAAGCAATAATACATATAGGAGGAAACCTTAATGATAATGATGGTACTTAACAAAAGTAAATTGAAAAAAATTATTATGTGGGTATTAGTAGCAGTTGTATTATTATCAGGTGCAATATTTTTTATGAAAAATAAAGATACTAAACCTGCATTTGAATTTATGGAGCAAGCAAATCTTCCATATACCCAAGGTACAAAACAAAACAGTGGATACGTTGCATTAACTTGCAACGTAGACCTAGGTTGGGAAACTGAATATGTACAAGGAATACTTGATGTACTTAAAAAAGAAGATGTAAAAATTACATTTAATGTAACGGGAAGATGGGCGGAAAAAAATCAAGAAATGCTATTAAAGCTAAAAAGTGAAGGTCATGAAATAGGAAATCACGGTCATAGACACTTAGATTATGCAAAACTTTCATATGAAGAAAATTTAGAACAAATAAAAACATCTAAAAAAATAATAGAGGATATAATAAATGAAAAAACTAAATTTTTCCAAGCTCCGGCAGGTTCATTTGGAGAAGGGACTATAAAAGCTGCAAATGAACTTGGATATACAAGTATAAAATGGGATATTGATACAATAGACTGGAATAATAGAAAAGAACCAGATGTTATAATAGAAAGAGTAAAGAAAAAAGATATAAAAGATGGGAGTATAGTATTAATGCATCCAACTTATGCAACTACTCAGTGCTTAGATGATATTATACAAATAATAAAGGACAAAGGATTAAAAGCTGGAATGCTTAGCAATATATTTTAAATAAAGTTGATTAACTTAATATACTAAATTATAATTTAATACATGTAATAAAAAGATAATTTGATTTAATGAACTTAATATACACAATAAATGCAATAAACTTGGAGGAGAAGTTATGTATAAAAAACATGTATTAGAAAATGGACTAACTATAATAGGTGAAGAAATACCATATGTAAAGTCTATCTCTTTAGGAGTATGGATAAATGCAGGTTCTAGAATAGAAGATGAAGAAATAAGTGGAGTATCACATTTTATAGAGCATATGCTATTTAAAGGAACAAAAAATAGAACATCTAAGCAAATAGCTAGTGAAATAGATAATTTAGGTGGTCAAATAAATGCTTTTACAAGCAAGGAGTGTACATGTTATTATGTAAAGCTATTAAATTCTCATATAGATATAGGAATAGATGTACTTAGTGATATGATATTAAATTCTAAATTTGATAAAGAAGATCTAGATAAAGAGAGATCAGTAATAATTGAAGAATTAAAAATGTATGAAGATTCCCCAGAAGATTTGGCTTATGATTTATTAACAGAAAATATATACAAAGATGATGCTTTAGGTATGAATATAATTGGAACTGAAGAATCATTAAAAAGATTAAATAGAGAAAAACTATTAGAGTACTTTAATAAATATTATGTTCCAAATAATTCTGTAATATCTATATCAGGTAATTTTAATTTCAATGAAATAATAAATAAGATAGAAGAAAAATTTAAAAATTGGAAGAAAAGGGATGTTGATATAGATATTAAAAAAGCAGAATTTAAAAGTTGTTTTTTAAGTAAAAATAAAGATACAGAACAAGTTAATTTGGCTCTTAGTTTAGAAGCGGTTCCTCTTGAAAATGATGAAGAAGTATATGCTTTAGCTGTTATAAATACAGTGCTTGGGGGAAGTATAAGTTCGAGGTTATTTCAAAAAATAAGAGAAGAAAAAGGATTAGTATATTCTATATATTCTTCTCAAAGTTTATATAGAAAATGTGGTGAATTAGGCATATTTGCTAGTATGAGCAATGATCATTTAAAAGAAGTATATGAGTCAATTATAGAAGAAATAAAGACTATGAAAAAACACTATTTAACAGATATTGAAATAAAAGAAAGTAAAGAACAATTAAAGGGTAGTTATATATTAGGCCTTGAAAGTACAAGTAGTAGAATGATGTCTATAGGAAGATCTTTACTTTTAAATAATAAAGTAGAGTCTACAGATGATATATTAAAATCAATAGATAATGTAGATAGCGAAATTGTAAAAATCGTTATAGATAAAATTTTTAATTTAGATAAATTGGGTGTATGTATAGTAGGAAGAAATGTAGAAGAAATTAAATTATAAAATAAGGTGGGGGATAAACATGAACTTATCTGAGATAGCGGGAAAGGAAATAGTAAATCTTGTAACAGGTGAAAGATTAGGTGTAGTTGGCGAATGCGACCTTATACTAGATGAAGTAAGTGGGGATATATTAGCACTTTTAATACCTAGAGAAAGAGGATTTTTTGGAGTTAAAAAAGATAAATCAGTTTTAGAAGTACCTTGGAGAAGTATTAGAAAAATAGGAAATGATATGATAATAATAGAATATGATGGCATTTATTAAGATATATATTAAGTAGATTTTTTTTAATTCATTTAGAGAGGTTTAATTTATAGAAACCTTCTAAGTGAATTTTTTTTTATTACTTGGTAAAACTAACTAAAAAGTATATATTGAGAGGTGTTTATTTATGAGATACTATGAAGATAATATAAATTCTAATAGTTACATATCATATTCAAAAAATAAAAGTAAAATTAACTTAAAAAATGAAGACTTAGGTAATGAAAATAAAGATATCAAAAATGAAGAAATAGACAATATAAAGCAAATGGGTGTACCCAATATGCCTCAACAAGCTAAAAAAGATATACAATGTATAACTATAATAGGAGAGATAGAAGGACATTATGTAGGTAATCCTCAAAAAAAATCGACTAAATATGAACATATAATACCAATGTTATATTCAATAGAAGAAAATGAAGATATAAAAGGAGTTCTTATAATACTTAATACTGTAGGTGGAGATGTTGAAGCAGGTCTTGCTATGGCAGAGCTTATAAATAGTATATCGAAAAAAGTTGTAACTTTAGTTTTAGGCGGAAGTCATAGTATTGGTGTACCACTTGCTACTGCAGGAGATTACTCATTTATAGCACCAACTGGTACTATGGTAGTACATCCTATAAGAACTAATGGACTTGTTATAGGTGTTAACGAAACTTTTGAATATTTTAAAAAGATGCAAGAACGAATAGTACAATTTATTATAAGAACATCTAATATAGAAAGAGAAGCACTTGAAAAAATAATGCACTCAAAAGAAGATTTAGTAAGTGATGTAGGTAGTGTATTAATAGGAAAAGAAGCTGTAGAATGTGGTCTTATAAATGAAGTTGGAGGCTTAAAAGAAGCTATGAATAAGCTAAAAGAGCTTATAAAAGAAGATGTTAATAAATAAGATTTGTTTAATATACAGAATTTATGATATAATTAAGAAATATAGTTAAAGTGTTAGTGTTTATGCATTAACACTTTTTGCTATGATTAGGATATAATATATTTATTAAATCATAAGAATAAAAGAGGTGAGATTGGTGGCCAAGAAAAAAAATACTAAAAGTAAGAAAAAAAATCAAAATTTAGAATTTAATACTGAATATCATAATTTAGTTACTATATTTACAGGTATATTTTTATTGTATAGCTTAAATTCAAATTCAATGGGATTTGTAGGAAGCATGATGCAGACTATTTTTAAAGGATTATTTGGAGGTCTGTCTATTTTTATACCATTTATAATAGTTACTACGGGCATACTTGGTTTCTTTGATGGAAACGAATATATATATAGAATTAAAAATACGAAAATGTATTATTTAACAATAATATTTATATTTGTATTCTATGGTTTATTAAATGCTAAATCTCTTCCGGTTGAAAGTCCATTAAGTAGTGAAATGTTTAAATCGGTGATTCAAATGGGAGTTGATGGTAGTGGAAGTGGTTTAATTGCAACAACTATGACCTATTATATAAAACAAGCATTTGGAATAACTGGGGCATGGCTAATAAGCATATTTGCACTTATAGCTGGTATTATGTTTGTGTTTAAAATATCTATAAAAGATTTAATATCAAATATAAAAGCTAAATCAAATGGAATAAAAAATAGTGATTTAACTATGAAAGAGCGAATGGCTAATATGAAGAAATCTGTAATAGAAATGGTTACAGATGAAGTCGATGAAGAAACTATGGTCAAAAAAGAAGGTTTATTTAAAAAGGATAAGAAAAAAGATAAAAACAAAGAAGAAGTTATAGAAGATGAATATGATGAAATAGAAGATAAAACTATAAAAATTGTAGGATTTAATAAGGCAGAAGATGATTATTTAGAGATATTAGAAGGTACTCAAAGTATGTCATCAGAACTAGATGTATTAAAAGAGCTTCAAAATACAAATAAACAAAATATAGATAATGATGTATATGAAGATGTTAAAGAACAACCAATAAAGACATCTAAGACTTATGATAATGATAAAACTCAAACAATAAGTATAAAACAAGAAGCTAATTACGATAATTATAAAATACCGAGTGTAAATTTATTAAATAAGATAGATAAAAAGGCTGATGATAATAGTAAAAAGAAAGTGTTAAAAAATGCTTCTTTACTAGAAAAAACTTTAGCAGACTTTGGAGTTGAAGCTAAAGTTAATCAAGTTACAGTTGGTCCTACTATAACACGATATGAAATACAACCAAGTCCAGGAGTTAAAGTAAGTAAAATAGTAAACTTAACAGATGATATAGCGTTAAGTTTAGCCGCTAGAAGCATAAGGATGGAAGCTCCTATACCAGGTAAAAGTGCTATAGGTATAGAAGTTCCAAATGAAACTCCTTTAATGGTAGGGCTTAGAGAGGTATTTGAAAGTGAAGAATTTAAAAAGTTTGATTCTCCACTTGCTATGGCTCTTGGAAAAGATATAAGTGGAAAGCCGGTAATCGGTGATATAGGAAAAATGCCACATTTACTTATAGCAGGATCAACAGGTTCTGGTAAGAGTGTTTGCGTAAATACATTAATAAGTAGTATATTGTATAAAGCAAGACCAGATGAAGTTAAATTACTTTTAATAGATCCAAAAGTTGTTGAACTTGCAAATTACAATGGAATACCTCACTTATTAATACCAGTTGTAACTGATCCTAAAAAAGCTGCTAATGCACTTAATTGGGCAGTTGTAGAAATGAATAAAAGGTATAAAATGTTTGCTGAAAATGGAGTAAAAGATATTACAAGTTATAACGAAAAATGTGAAGAAAAACTTCCAAAGATAGTTATAATAATAGACGAACTTGCTGACCTTATGATGGCTAGTGCTAATGATGTAGAAGATTATATATGTAGATTAGCTCAAATGGCAAGAGCAGCAGGTATGCACTTAATAGTAGCAACTCAAAGACCATCAGTAGATGTTATAACAGGTGTTATAAAAGCTAACATACCTTCAAGAATTGCATTTGCTGTTTCATCACAAACAGACTCTAGAACAATACTTGATATGGGTGGAGCTGAAAAACTACTTGGAAAAGGAGATATGCTATTTTATCCATTAGGTGCATCAAAGCCAGTTAGACTTCAAGGTGCATTTATATCAGAAAATGAATCGCAAAATGTCATAGACTTTGTTAAATCACAAGTTAAAGAAGAAGTAAAATATGAAGAAAATATAATGGATACCATATCTAAGGTTAACATAGAAAAGTCAAGTGATGAAGATGACCTTTTAAGTGAAGCTATTGAATTTGTTGTAGAAAGCGGTCAAGGTTCTGCATCTATGCTTCAAAGAAAGTTTAAAATTGGATTTAATAGAGCTGCAAGACTTATAGATTCTATGGAAGAAAGAGGTATAGTAGGTCCTAGTGAAGGAAGTAAACCAAGAAAAGTATTAATGAGCAAACAAGATTTACAAAATTTAGAAGGTGAATAAAATTTGAAAACAATAAATATAGAAGATGCATTAAAATTAAAAAACTGTATATTCATAGATGTCAGAACTGAATCTGAGTACAAAGAAGATCATATATTAGATGCATTTAATATGCCTTTATTTAAAGACCATGAACATTGTGAAGTTGGCACAATATATAAAATGAAAGGTAAAAATGAAGCTATACAAAAGGGATTTGATTTTGTAGGCTATAAGTTAAAAGATATGTATATACAAGTAACAAGTCTTGCAAGTAAATATGATAATGTAGTAATATATTGTGCTAGAGGTGGAATGAGAAGTGGATCTGTATGTAGCTTATTTGACTCATTAGGGATGAGTATATACAAGCTAGAAGGCGGATATAAATCATATAGAAATTATGTAATAGATTATTTAGATAGAATCATGGATACTAAAAATTTTATAGTAGTTCATGGTCTAACAGGCGTTGGTAAAACTGATCTATTAAATATATTACAAGAAAAACAAGTAGATAATATAGATTTAGAAGGAATTGCTAAAAATAGTGGATCTACGTTTGGTTTTATAACACATGATAAAAAACCACCAACTCAGAAAAATTTTGAATCAAAAATATTTGAAAAAATATTTTTCTCAAAAAGTGATTATATATTCATAGAAAGTGAAAGTAAAAGAGTAGGACATGTATTAATACCAAATAACATTTATGATGCTATAGTTAGAGATGGATATCATATACTTCTTGAGTGTAGTTTGAAAAATAGAGTAAAAAGACTTTGCAGAGATTATGTATACGATAAAGATGAAAATAATATAAATATATTAAAAGAATGTATAAATAAGTTTAGAAAAAGATTAGGTCATAATAAGGTTGATGAATATATTAATTTATTAGAAGAAGGAAAATATGAAGAATTAGTAGAAAAATACTTAGTAGAGTATTATGATCCATTATATATGCATTCGGTTAATAAATATAAATATAATCAGGTTATAAACTTTGATGATATTGACAACGCAGTAGAAGAAGTTATAAAATTTCATCAATCAGCAATGGAAGGAGCAATAAAATGTTAAAAATTGCATTAGAATCATTAGGATGTTCTAAAAATTTAGTAGACGCAGAAATAATGATGGGAATACTTAATAAAAAAGGGTATAAATTAGTTGGAGATTTTGAAGAAGCAGATATAATATTAGTAAATACTTGTGGATTTATAGAATCTGCAAAACAAGAATCTATACAAACGATACTAGAATTAGCACAGTTAAAAGAAACAGGAAATTTAAAATTACTTATAGTTACAGGTTGTTTAGCACAAAGATATTCAGATGAATTAAAAACAGAAATACCAGAAATAGATGCAATAGTAGGAACAGGAAGCTATCAACAAATAGATGAAATAATAGCTAATCTTGAAAAAGAAAATCATATAGTAAGTTTAAATGATATAGAATTTGCCTATAATGAAGATTTACCAAGATATATATCTACTCCGGATTATATGGCTTACTTAAAAATAGGAGAAGGTTGTGACAATCATTGTACTTACTGTATAATACCTAAATTAAGAGGTAAATACAGAAGTAGAAAAATGGACGATATAATATCAGAAGCAAAAGAATTAGCAGCTAATGGAGTTAAAGAATTAGTTGTTATAGCACAAGATACAACAAAATATGGATGCGATTTATATGGAAAAGAAATGCTTCCTGAATTATTAGAAGAACTTGCAAAAATAGAAGGTATAAAGTGGATAAGAATAATGTACTCATATCCAGAATCAATAACAGAAGAATTAGTTAAAGTTATTAAAAAATATGATAATATATGTAACTACTTCGATATGCCAATACAACATGCAAGTAATAAAATATTAAAGTTAATGAATAGACATACAACAAAAGAAAATATATTAGAAAAAATAAATATGATAAGAAAGCATATACCTGATGCTACATTAAGAACTACTATAATAGTAGGATTCCCAGGTGAAACAGAAGAAGACTTTAATGAGTTGGTAGAATTTGTTAAAGTAGCTAAGTTTGATAGACTTGGAGCATTCTCTTATTCAAGAGAAGAGGATACAGCAGCTGACAAACTTCCAAATCACTTAGAAGAAGAAGTTAAAAATGAAAGAAAAGATGCTTTAATGTTAGTTCAACAAAGTATATCAGAAGAATTAAATGCTGCTAAAGTAGGAAATATATACGAAGTGTTAGTAGAAGAACAAATAGAAGACAAAGTATATATAGGTAGAACACAAGGTGATGCAGAAGAAATAGACAGTATAGTATATGTTAAATCTGATAAAAAGTTAAACATAGGTGACTTCGTAAATGTAAAAATAACTAGTGCATTAGAATACGATTTAATGGGGGATATAATTAATGAACTTGCCTAATAAACTAACTTTATTTAGGATATTTTTAATACCGGTATTTATACTTGTTATGTTATTTAACATACCATATAAATATTTAATAGCGTGTGTAATATTTATATTAGCATCTATAACAGATGCTATGGATGGACATATAGCTAGAAAGTATAACTTGATTACTGATTTTGGTAAATTCATGGATCCATTAGCAGACAAGCTTTTAGTTATATCAGCGCTTATATGTATGATAGAAGCAACATTAGTACCTGGTTGGATGGTAATTATAATTGTTGCAAGAGAGCTTACAGTAAGTATATTAAGAGCTATAGCTGCTACAGATGGAAAAGTAATAGCAGCAAGTGGTGGTGGAAAATTAAAGACGATAAGTCAAATGATAGCAATACCATTATTACTTTTAGGGAAACAATTTGAAAGTACCATATTATTATGTATAGGAAATATAGCTATATTAATAGCTACATTACTTACTTTATATTCTGGATGGGAATATTTATACAAAAACAAAAACTTATTTATGGAAAATAAATAATTAAAAGGAGCTATTATTAAGTTTAGCTATTAAAGCTAATTTCTTGATATAGCTCCTTTATACTTTTAATATTAAAGTTTTATTATATAGGTATTTTTTTATTGATTTTGGTTAGAATAAAAAATTGTTTTAAATTATAAAAATTATTATTAAATTTGTATAAAAATATAAATAAACGTTTATAAATAAAATAAATATGGTAAAATCTTACTAAAGATAAATTTTAATTTTATATTAAAACTATAACTTATAAAGACACAAAAATTATATTTATTTATTATAAAAGAAGACTGTCTTTTATTAAATTTAACTGTATATAATAATATGTTATTATTAACAAATATAAATCAAATTTTGTAATTGACGGAGCTTGTCTTATGGGATATAATAATTACATAAAATAGAACAAATGTTTGATAGTTATAGGAATGAAAGGAATGATATAGATGAGTATAGAGCAAGAAAAACTAAATGCACTTAATCAAGCGCTAGGTAAAATAGAGAAAGAGTTTGGAAAAGGATCAGTAATGAAACTTGGAGAAGCTACATCAATGGCGATAGATGTAATATCAACAGGATCAATAGGTCTTGATATAGCAGTTGGTATAGGTGGACTTCCAAAAGGAAGAATAATAGAAGTATATGGTCCAGAATCTTCAGGTAAAACAACAGTTGCGCTTCATACTGTAGCAGAAGCTCAAAAGCAAGGTGGAATAGCAGCATTTATAGATGCAGAACATGCACTTGATCCAGTATATGCAAAAGCATTAGGTGTAGATATAGATAATTTAATAATATCTCAACCGGATACAGGAGAACAAGCATTAGAAATAGCAGAAGCACTTATAAGAAGTGGAGCGATAGATATAATTGTAGTTGACTCGGTTGCAGCTCTTGTTCCAAGAGCAGAGATAGAGGGAGAGATGGGAGATTCTCATGTTGGTTTACAAGCTAGACTTATGTCTCAAGCACTTAGAAAATTAACAGGATCTATAAAAAAATCTAATTGTGTTGCAATATTTATAAATCAATTAAGAGAAAAAGTTGGTATAATGTTTGGTAACCCTGAGACAACAACTGGAGGGCGTGCTCTAAAGTTTTATTCATCAGTAAGACTAGATGTTAGAAAGATAGATACTATAAAGCAAGGAGATAAAGTATTAGGAAGTAGAACAAGAGTTAAAGTAGTTAAGAATAAAGTTGCACCTCCATTTAAACAAGCTGAATTTGATATAATGTATGGAGAAGGTATATCTAAAGTTGGTGATTTATTAGATATTGCAGCAGATATAGACATAGTTAAAAAGTCAGGAGCTTGGTATAGTTATAACGATACTAAGCTTGGACAAGGTAGAGAAAATGTTAAAAAATTCTTACAGGACAATCCAGATTTAATAAAGGAAATAGACGAAAAAGTAAGACATTACTATAAATTAGATGAAACTAGAGAAAATGCTAAAGAAGATGACGATACATTACTAAATTTAGAATAATAAAATAATACACACCTCCTATTAACTTGACATGCGATAGAAAAAATTATAAAATTAATTAAGAACATAGTATTTAAATATGATTTTTAAATAAAATACTCTTAAATATTACAAATAGAGGATTTTATCTACATTACAATATATATCTTTAGAAGTAATGATTATATTTTTTCTATATGCTATAGTTTAAATTGAATTATAAAATTATTTAGACTCTTAAAATGTGATTTTGGGATTATTATCAAAGGAGGTGGGTGTCATAGATATAATAAGTATTTTATTAGGGATAGCGGTAGGTATTATTGCTGGTTATTTTGTGAGAAAAAATATATATGAGTCAAAAATTGGCCAAGCTAATAGTGAAGCTGATAGAATAATAAAACAAGCAGAAGATGACTCAAAAAGAATACACAAAGAAAAATTACTAGAAGCACAAGAAGAAATTCATAAGTTAAGAACTGAATCAGAAAGAGAAAATAAAGAAAGAAGATCAGACTTACAAAAATTTGAAAGAAGAGTTATACAAAAAGAAGAAATATTAGATAAAAAATTACACAACTTAGAACAAAAGGAAACAAGCCTAGGGGATAAGTTAAAGAATGTAGCTAGAAAAGAAGAAGAGATTGAAGCTATAAAAGCCCAGCAATTAGAAAAGTTAGAGAGTATATCAGGAATAACATCTGATAAGGCAAAAGAAATAATATTAACTAATGCTGAAAGAGACGTCAGAAGAGAAATGTCTATAATGATAAAAGAAATAGAGTCTCAAGCCAAAGAAGAAGCAGAAAAGAAATCAAGGGAAATAATAGGGTATGCTATACAAAAATGTGCAGCAGACCATGTTGCTGAAACTACTGTTACAGTTGTAAATTTACCAAATGATGAAATGAAGGGTAGAATTATAGGTAGAGAAGGTAGAAATATAAGAACATTAGAAACTTTAACAGGAATAGATCTTATAATAGATGATACTCCTGAAGCTGTAATATTATCTGGATTTGATCCTATAAGAAGAGAAGTTGCAAGGATAGCACTTGAAAAGTTAATAGCAGATGGTAGAATCCATCCTGCTAGAATTGAAGAGATGGTTGAGAAGGCGAGAAAAGAAGTAGATAATATAATAAAAGAATACGGAGAACAAGCAGCCTTTGAAACTGGTGTACATGGTATTCATCCTGAGTTAATTAAATTACTAGGAAGACTTAACTATAGAACAAGTTATGGACAAAATGTACTTAAACATTCTATAGAAGTTGCTCATATAGCGGGTATAATGGCGGCAGAAATAGGTGCTGATATAAGACTTGCAAAAAGAGCAGGTCTTTTACATGATATAGGTAAAGCAGTAGATCATGAAATGGAAGGAACTCATGTTGAAATAGGTATGGACTTACTTAAGAGATATAAAGAATCCAAAGAAGTTGTACATGCTATGAGCACACATCATGGTGATTATGAGCCACAAACAATAGAAGCAGTGCTTGTAACTGCAGCTGATGCTATATCAGCAGCAAGACCAGGTGCTAGAAGAGAAACTTTAGAAGCTTATATCAGAAGATTAGAAAAGTTAGAAGAAATAGCTAACTCATATGAAGGAGTAGATAAATCTTTTGCTATACAAGCAGGTAGGGAAATTAGAATAATGGTTAAACCTGAAAATGTTAGTGATGAAGATATTCATTTATTAGCTAGGGATATGACTAAGAGAATAGAAGATGAATTAGAATACCCAGGACAGATAAAAGTTAGTATAATAAGAGAAACTAGAGCAATTGAATATGCTAAATAAAAAAAGAGAGACTGATTAGTCTCTCTTTTTTAATGGTAAAAATTAATTAATATTATATGCGAACATTGTAAAAAATAAAAAAAATAATAAAAGTCATGGAGTAAAACTATCTATGAGAAAACCAAAAATTGTAATTAGTGAATGCCTAAATGGTAAAAAGTGCAGATATGATGGTCAGGGATACAATGATAAAGTAATTAAAGAATTAAAAGACTATATTCATATGGAAACTGTATGCCCTGAAGTAGCAATAGGTTTACCGACACCTAGAAAGCCAATAAGAATAGAAAAACATAAAGAAAAGGAAGAATATAAGCTGATAGATTATGATTCTCAAAATGATTATACTAATCAAATACTAGAGTTTTCAGATGAATTTTTAAATAATTTAACTGATGTAGATGGATTCATATTAAAAAGTAAATCACCTACATGTGGAATAAAAGATGTTAAAATTTATTATCAGGGAAATAAGTGTAGCATAAGAAATAATGGTAGTGGATTTTTCTCTCAAAAAATAATGGACGCATATAATTATTTACCTATAGAAAATGAAGGAAGACTTAAAAATTATAGTATAAGGGATAATTTTTTTACTAAGATTTTCTTAATTAATAATCTTAAAGAAACTAAGGATATAAAAGATTTTCATTGTAAAAATTTATTACTACTTAAATCTTATAATAAAGAAGATACAAATAAATTAAGTCAACTTTTAGAAAAAGAAAATTTAGGAGAAGATATAATATCAAAATATAAAAAAAGTGTATATGAAATTATATCCAAAGAAAGAAATAAAAATGAAAAACTTTCTGTAATAATGTCTATATTTGAAAAATATAAGAGTAAACTAAGTTTAGATGAAGTTAATATGTTTGAAGATATAGTAAGATCCTATCAAAAAGGAAAAACCCCATTTAGTACACTTGCAGTAGCTATAAGAATGTATGCAACTAGATTCAGTGATAAAGAAGTATTAAATCAGAGTTTTTTTAATCCATATCCAGAAGAACTTATAAATATAACTGATTCTGGTAAAGGAAGAAAATTGTAATATAATTAATTACATATACACTTAAGTAAAATGGTAATAATAAAAATAAAACTAATAAGAAAGGATGATTTTATGTTAAATAAATTATCTAAAAATCAATATGTAAAAATAATAAAAAATAATTCAGAAAATAATGATATAGAATATGGAGTAGTATTAGAATCAGAAAATGGGAAATATGATATAATGAGTATTGGGTTTGAAAATAAAAACGGTAAGTTTTTAGAATATCCAACCAATGTAGAAAATTTAGTACAATGCTACACTACTAATGATGCACAATTTGATGAAGTAAAAGAAAATGAAGTAAGAAGAAAAATGAATATATGGTTAGAAAATAACTATAAAAGATAATTATATGGGGGAGTATATATACTCTCCTTTTATTGTTAAAATACAAAATTTTTATAAGTAAATATGAATATGGAAAAAATTATATTAAAATGATATAATTATTATAATTAAGGGGGAATTTAAATTGAATCAATATACAAATATTAACTCTCAACTAGAAGCATTAAAACTTAAAGATATAGAAAGATATTTTTATAATAAAATAGATAGTGATACTACTAGTATAATTCCTAAAGTTACACCTTTTAAAGGTATAAATACGGACATGTTATATATAAAAAATAATAAGTTACTATTTATAAAATTTATGGAAACAACAGAAGATTTATTTTTTATCTTAGAAGAAGAATTACTAGAAGTAATGAATGAAGAGTACGAACTTTTAAAAATCAAAATGGAACAATTAAAATTAAATATAGAATATAACTATGTATTTGTAATGCCGTATGTTGATATAGATGATTCAGACAAGTTTGAAGATTTTATAAAGAATAATTTAATAGATAAAGTAAAGTTAGAGAAGATTTTAAATGATACATCATTAATAGATGAATATTTCAAATGTGAAAATAATGAAATAGATTTAAACTTATTTTTATTAGAAATATGCCCGGAGTATTATGTATTAAGTGATAGGATACATCTAAATAATAAATTTAAAAAAATTTCATTTTATAGTGATGAATATAAGTATACAGCAACACCTTTAAGTGAAGAACAGATAAAAGATATAATATCTATAAATTATGGAAATACATTATTTACAGGAGGATCAGGTACAGCTAAAACTACTCTTATGTTATCAAAAGTTATGAAATTAGCAAGAGTTTATCCTCACCATAGATTTTTGATATTAACTCATACAAAACAAGAAAGTAATGAATTAAGAGAAAAATTACAAATTTTATATAAAGAAAGTACTAATATAGATATATATACATTTAATTCGTTTGTACTTAAATTAGCTAAAAAGTATAATTTAGTAGTTGATTATAATATGTTAAAGAAAGATTATTATAAAACATTTAACAATATAGTCAAACAAGCTAAAAATATCATTAAAAATAAAAATATGTTTAAAGGCATATTTATAGATGAAGCAGAGAGCTTTTCTGAAAATGAAATTGAATTTATAAGAGAGTTTCTATATAAAACTAAATATATATTTAATATTTTTTCATGTGATAGTTTAAATATATCAAATAATGTTAATATATTTAAAGATAAACTAAAAGAAATAAAATTTGATGAATCTATATATTTAAATAAAAATTATAGACAATCTAAAGACCTTGTAGACTTTAATAATAAGTTCTGTGAAAATATAGATAAATATATAAAAAACTTAAGACATAATGTTAAAGATATAGGATTTTATAAGACTAAAAATATAAATCCTAATACTAAATCTGTAGATATAATAAAGGTAAGTGATTTAGAAGATCAAATAAGTTCTGTTATTTGGGAGATTAAATATTTTATAAATCAAAAAGGATTAGATTATTCAGAAATAGCAATAATATATCCATATAATAAGAAAAAACTAAAAAGTGGAAAGACTATGTATTTTCAATATATGCTTAGAAAAGCATTAGAAAATGCAAATATACCATATATATATGCAGAAGAGAACTTAACTAATATAAGTAAAAAAGTAGGAATAACAATATCTAATATATATACAATAAAAAACTTAGAGTATAAGGCATGTATAATTTGTCAATTAGAAATGTTATATAATCATACTATAAATGACATAACTCAAGATTATCAGATAAACGATTTTATAGGAGACTTAAATAAAGTATACTTAGCTACAAATAGAGCTTGTGATTATTTAAGTATAGTTACAGCTTTTAATGAAGAAACTAGCGATATTATAAAGCTTCTTATTGAATCAAAATAAAAATAGAAGCACGTTTTGTGCTTCTATTTTTATAAATAATCTAAAATCCTAAATGTGGTTTTAATATGAAGAAGTATGCAAGAACTAATGTACCAAGTACAATTCTATAGTAACCGAATACTTTAAAGTCATGTTTTTTGATATAATCAAGTAAGAACTTTATAGCTAATATAGAAACTATGTAAGCAACAATAGATCCTGTTGCAAGTATTAACCATTCAAAGCCATTAAATGCAAAGCCTGTTTTAACAAGTTTTAAAGCACTTGCACCAAGCATAGTAGGCACAGCTAAAAAGAATGAGAATTCTGTTGCTATATATCTAGATGTTCCAAGTAAAACAGCACCAATTATAGTAGAACCAGATCTAGATGTACCAGGTATTAAAGCTAAACATTGGAATAAACCTATACCAATAGCTAATTTATAGCTAACTTCAGAAAAACTATTAACTGATGGCTTTTTATTCCTGTTTTCAAGCATAATCATAATTACACCGTATACTATTAAAGCTATAGCAACTGTAGTTGGGTTAAAGAATAATGCATCTATTGTATCATCAAATAATAAACCAAGTATACCAGATGGTATAACTGCTATTATAACTTTAATCCATAAATCTATAGTTTCATTTTTTTGAATTTTAGTTTTTGAGCTATCAAAAGGATTTAGTTTTTTAAAGAAAATTGTAAGAACAGCTAGTATAGAACCAAACTGAATTACTACTAAAAATGTACTCATAAAAGTTTCTGATACATTCATCTTTATGAATTCATTAAATAAAATCATATGACCTGTACTACTTACAGGTAGCCACTCTGTTATACCTTGAACAATACCTATAAGAGCGGCTTTAAAAAGTTCCATTAATTCCATTAATTAAATTACCTCCTATGTAAAATAAAACTATTAGTAAATAAACGTTATTTATAAGTATATCAATAATATAAAATATATTCAATATATAGATTAAAATGCTAAAAAATATAAGAAAGAGAGAATATCCATGGAGAATAATAAAGTACTAGAAGATATAGAGTATGAAGTTTTTAAAGATTTTTCTAAAAAGCTAGCGCCTACAACTAAACATGACTATCTATCTAAGATAATATTATTTAAAAAATTTCTAGATGAAAAAGAATTAGTATATGCAAACAAAGAAGATTGTAAAAAATTTATAGATTATGTTCAGACAATATATAAAAAATCAACTTGTGAGAAAATATATAGTTACTTACATAGCTTTTATAATTATTTGAAAAAAGAAGAATACATAGAAATAAATCCATTTAGATATGTTGAAAAGCCAACAGTTAGCAGAATAAAAAATAAAGATGATGTACTTAGTATTCCGGAAATAAACAAACTTATAGATACACTTTATAAATTAAATATAAGAGATAGAACTATAATAGTATTTTTAGTAACTACAGGTTGCCTACTTAATGAAGTAGTTAATTTGAAATGGAAAGATCTAATGGTTGATGATAAAGATAATTACTATGTAAGAATAGGAAAAGGTAAAAAAGAAAGAATAGTTAAACTTCATCCATATTGTTTTAGACTAATAGAGGAATATAGACGTTACTCATTGTTACCTGAAGTTATAATGCCAACGGAAGACTTTGTTTTTACAACTCAAAAAAGTAATTATATAACAGATCGAAATGTCAGATTAATAGTAAGAAAAGCGCTAGATCTAGCTGGACTTTCAAACTATTCAGCTAAAGACTTTAGGCATTCATTTGCGGCGATAAGTTTAAGACTAGGAGCTGATGAAGAAGATGTTAAAAATCAGTTGGGATGGAGTGATAAATATTACGCTATAAGATATAAATATGTATTAAATTTTGTAGATAGCCATAGCGTAGATTACTTAATAGATAATGATGAGTTTTTGATTAACAATAAATGAACAAATATATAAAAATGCTTGTTATTGTTCGTAATGTTTTATATAATTAATATATAAATTATATTCAAGGAAGGTGCATATTATGATAGACAACAAATACACTACATATACAAATCCTCTAACAGATAGATATTGCAGTAAAGATATGAGCTATATATTCTCTCCTCAGTTTAAGTTTTCAACTTGGAGAAAATTATGGGTTGCTTTGGCAGAAGGAGAAAAAGAATTAGGAATAAATATAACTGAAGAGCAATTAGATGAACTAAGAAATAATATTGATAATATAAATTTTGATGAAGCTAGAAAAATAGAAAAAGAAGTAAGACATGATGTTATGAGTCATGTTAAAGCTTATGGTCTTCAATGTGATAAAGCTAAAGGAATAATACACTTAGGGGCAACTTCAGCTTATGTTGGGGATAATACTGACGTTATACAAATGAATGAAGCTTTAAAACTTATAAGAGTAAAGCTTGTTAATTTAATAAATAACTTAAAAGAATTTTCTCTTAAATATAAAGATATTCCAACATTAGGATTTACTCATTTTCAAGCAGCTCAACTTACAACAGTAGGAAAGAGAGCTACTTTATGGGCACAAGATTTAATACTTGATTTAGAAGATTTAAACTATAGAATAGATAATATGAAATTAAGAGGTGTCAAAGGAACTACTGGAACTCAAGCAAGTTTCTTAAGTTTATTTGAAGGGGATCATAATAAGGTATCAGAACTTGATAAACTAGTATGTAAAAAGATGGGATATAAATCTTCTTATGCTGTGAGTGGACAAACATATACTAGAAAATTAGATTATCAAGTTATAAGCATATTATCTGGAATAGCTCAAAGTATGCATAAAATGACTAATGATATAAGACTTTTACAAAGTTTAAAAGAATTAGAAGAGCCATTTGAAAAAAATCAAATAGGTTCATCTGCTATGGCTTATAAAAGAAATCCTATGAGAAGTGAAAGAATAGCATCATTATCTAAGTATATAATAACTGAATCATTAAGTCCTGCTTTAGTTCAAGCAACTCAATGGTTAGAAAGAAGTTTAGATGATTCAGCTAATAAAAGATTAGCTATACCTCAAGCTTTTATGGCTACAGATGCTATACTTGAAATAGGAATAAATGTTACAGATGGTTTGGTAGTATATGAAAATATGATAAATAAGCATATAAATGAAGAACTTCCTTTTATGGCTACAGAAACTATACTTATGGAAGCTGTAAAAAGAGGTGGAGATAGACAAGAGTTACATGAGATTATAAGAGAGTACTCTATGAAAGCTGCATATAGAGTTAAACAAGAGGGGTTAAATAATAATCTAATAGATCTTATAATTGAAGATCCAGCATTTAAAATGAGTAAAGAAGAAATATTATCTATAATGGATCCTAAGAACTTTGTTGGAAGAGCACCAGAACAAGTAGTAGAATTTGTAAATGAGACATTAGAACCAGCTATAAAAGAATATAAAGAATTAATAGGTAATATAAAAGTAGATTTACATGTTTAATTAAAAAATAATTTATAAAAAAGACCTTGTATAGTATATAGAAGTATTTATAACTATACAGGGTCTTTTTTATAAGTATAAGTTATAAATATTATTAAATAAAAGATAGTAATCATAAAAAATATATATGAATTAAATTTAATATAACTGTAAAAATTAATATTAGATTTAAGTAAGGAGGAATCATAATGGGTGAAAATATAAATTCAACAAAAAAAATGACACTAGTATCATTAATACTTATGATTTTTACATCAGTATTTGGATTTGCTAATATGCCAAGAGCATTTTATTTGATGGGATATGCAGCAATACCATGGTATATATTAAGTGCAATATTATTTTTTATACCTTATGCATTTATGATGGCAGAGTATGGATCTTCATTTAAGAAAGAAACTGGAGGCATATACTCTTGGATGGAGAAATCTGTAGGTCCTAAATATGCTTTTATAGGTACATTCATGTGGTACGCCTCTTATATAATATGGATGGTTAATGTTTCATCTACAATATGGGTACCTCTATCTAATGCTATATTTGGCAATGATATAACAGGTCAACTAAGTTTATTTGGATTAAATTCTATACAATCATTAGGTATACTTGGATGTTTATGGATATTATTAGTAACATTTATAGCTTCAAAGGGTGTAGATAAGATAAAAAAAGTAACTTCTATAGGAGGTACTGCAGTAGCATTACTTAATTTGGTATTATTAATAGGAGGACTTATAATTTTAATATTAAATAGATTTCAATTTAAGCAACCTATATTAAATATTATTAGAGATTTTACAACTTCACCAAATCCAGCATATCAAATACCTCTTAGTATTTTATCTTTTTTAACATTTGCAATATTTGCATTTGGAGGACTTGAAGTTTTAGGAGGGCTTGTAGATCAAACCGAAAATGCTGAAATAACATTTCCTAAAGGACTTACTATATCAGCTATAGTAATAGCAATAGGATATTCTGTAGGCATATTTGCTTGTGGAATGTTTACTAATTGGAATGAGATATTATCATTAGATACTATTAATATGGCAAATGTTGCTTATGTATTAATGAGAAATTTAGGATATGAACTAGGAATCACTTTTGGTATGAGTGTATCAGCATCTATAACTCTAGGTGTATGGATTGCTAGATTTGTTGGGATTTCTATGTTTTTAGCTTTAACAGGTGCATTCTTTACATTAACTTATTCACCTTTAAAAACATTAATAGAAGGATCACCTAAGAAATTATGGCCCGGAAAATTTGCTGAAATAAAAGATGGAATGCCTGTAAATGCTATGTGGATTCAAGCTACAATAGCTATTTTAATAATACTTGTAGTATCTTTTGGAGGAAGTAATGGACAAGCATTCTTTGCACTTTTAGTTCTTATGACAAATGTTGCAATGACGATACCATATATATTTTTATCAGGAGCTTTCCCATCATTTAAGAAAAAACAGATAAGTGGAGAAGTAGCAAAAAATTTTATGGTATATAAATCTTATGGAGTTGCATTAGTTGCATCAATAATAGTTAGTTTTGTTATTGGATTTGCAAATATATTTAGTATAATAGAGCCTGCTATAAGAGGTAGAATTATAGATACGGTATTTATGATAGCAGGTCCTGTAATATTTTCATTTGTAGCATTTATATTATATTACTTATATGAAAAGAAAATAGATTAATGAAAAGATAAGGTTATATACCTTATCTTTTGATAGATTGTCAATATAAGTGCAACACTTTATGTTATGTTTATGTTGCAGTAAAAACCTATAAAGGTGTTTTATACCCAAGAGATTTGCGAAGGTCTATTATTTATTATATTTACTACAACATCAAGCTCATTTTGAGCTATAGTACAAAAATCAAATATTTTAGGATAAAACTCTATTAATAATCCGTTAATGTTCTCATTAGTACCTCTTTGCCAAGAAGCATAAGAATCTGCGAAATAAACATCTATATTTAATCTCTTTTAAATTTCATCATAAACTGCAAATTCTTTACTCCTACCAACTGTAAATGTTTTTATTAATTTGTTTGAAATAGACTCAAATGCTTTGAAATAATGTAAGTTAAATGTTGATGATTTTACCTTTACTACATAGTTCATTTTGTTATTTATATAAGTTTCATTTGCTATATGAGCTAAATATTTTCC
>DHKFR23503__coassemble_707_pt1 | contig 37316 bp, 29 predicted proteins | sample DHKFR23503__metabat2_high_PE_003 | metagenome-assembled genome bin DHKFR23503
AGCAATTGACTGTTAATCAATGGGTCACAGGTTCGAGTCCTGTTATTCCCGCCATTGTATTTGCGGGAATAGTTCAGTGGTAGAGCGTCACCTTGCCAAGGTGAAAGTCGCGAGTTCGAATCTCGTTTCCCGCTCCAAAAAATATAATGTGGGTGCATAGCTCAGCTGGATAGAGCAACGCCCTTCTAAGGCGTGTGTCCGGGGTTCGAATCCCTGTGCGCTCACCATTTAAAAAAGTTTCACATTAGTGAAACTTTTTTTATTTTATAGAATTAACTATATATTAAATAATTTGTATATAGTTAGATAGATATAGTATAATACATAGTATAATAGTGCAAATTATTAATAAATCTCAAATAGGAGGAACAAATTGTGTTGGATATAAATTCCTTTTTCGGTGGATTTTTCGATATGATATTTTCTATGAGTATAAATGATGTTATAGATATATTAATAGTAGCATATATATTTTATAAAATATTTATGTTTATTAAGGATACTAGAGCAGAGCAAGTTTTAAAAGGAATTGTTTTGTTGTTAGTAGGTACACAAATTAGTGAAATATTAAAATTACATACACTAAATTGGATATTAATAAAAGCCCTTGATTTAGGTTTTATAGCAGCATTAATAATATTCCAGCCAGAACTTAGAGCAGGTCTTGAACATATAGGGAGAACAAAATTCAAATTCTTTCCTAAGAATAGCATAAATGTATCAGAGGAAATATTTAATAAAACAATAGAAGAAATAGTCGAAGCACTATATTCATTATCTAGACAGAAAATAGGGGCTCTTATTATACTAGAAAGACAAACAAAAATAGGAGATGTAATAAATACAGGTACAAGCATCAATGGTGCTATATCAAGACAATTGTTAATAAATATTTTTATACCAAATACTCCTTTACATGATGGAGCTGTTGTAATAAGAGATTCTCAAATAAAAGCAGCAGCGTGTTTTCTTCCATTGACTCAATCTAAAGATCTGAGTAAGGATTTAGGTACTAGGCATAGAGCTGCAGTGGGAATAAGTGAGGTTTCTGACTGTATATCATTAATAGTATCAGAAGAAACTGGAGATGTATCTATAGCTAAATCAGGGAAATTATATAGAAATATATCAAGAGAAAGAATGATAAATATATTAAGAAGTAATTTAAAAGTTAACACTCAAGAAAAAAGATTTTTTAAAGGTGGGATATTTAAATGATAAATAAATTTAAAGAGAATTCTAAAATAAAAATTATATCCCTATTAAGTGCTATAGTATTATGGACGTATGTTATGGCAATTGTAGATCCAGAAGAAACTAAACTATTTGAAGATATACCTGTTACTATAACTAATAAAAATGAATTGAATGAAAAAAATCTTGTTATTTATCCAGAAAAGAATCTTACAACTAATATATATATTACTGGAAAATTATCAAATCTTAAAAAAGTAACTAAAGATGATATAACTGTATATGGTCAAATAAGTAGTCCTATAGAAGGTAATAATGAGATATATTTAAAAGTATCTACTTCTCAAAGGATAAGTTATGATTTTAAAAATCCAGTTATGATTGTGACATTAGAAAAGATTATCAGCGAAGATCGAGATATAAAAATAGATATAATTGGTAGTGAAAAAAATAATGTAGATAGTATTGTTTTAGAAGATAATATAGAGAAAGTTAGTATATCTGGACCAAGAAGTTTAGTTAATCAAGTAAAAAGAATCGTAGGAACTATTAAAGTTGATAAAAACTCAAAAGATTCTCTACAAAATATAAAGTTAAATCCAGTAGACAGTAATGGTAAAGTTGTAGAAGGGATAACTTTGGAAAAAAATTCAGTTAATGCTGATATAAAATTATTAACAGAGAAAACTGTTCCAATAAAATTAAATATATCTGATGATATTGAATTAGATGAATATTATGTAATGAGTCAAAATACAGTAACTATAAAAGGAAAAAAAGATATTGTAGATCTTATAGATAGCATAGAAACTCAACCGGTAAATTTATCTGAAATACAATCTGGAGTAAGTAAAAATATATATTTAAAAGTTCCAAATGGAATAAGTATAGAAACAAAGTATATTACAATAAAGAATAATTCTACAGATAATGAATTGATTGTATATACATATACGGATAAAGATATACAGATAATAAATAATACAGAAAATATAAATTTAAGTCAAATAAAGATTCCTAATAGTATCAATGTGAGTATAGAATATTTAGAAAATGTATATTCAATAAATAAAGATGATATAAAATTATTTATTGATTTAAATGAAGTATCTTTAGAAAATCGTACTTGTAAAATACAATATGAATCTAAATATGAAATAAAAAAAATAAATATAGAACCGGATAGTGTTACTATAGAATAACCATATATCAAATAAAAAGATGTAGCAATAATTATTGCTACATCTTATTATATATTAAAAGGTTATATACATTAAAAATTAATACAAGTATTAATTTTACAGTAAAAACTTAATTAAACTTTACAAATCAGAAAAAATAAATTAATATATTTTGAAAAATATACAAGATATTTTATTTTTTATAAATTAAGTTAACTCTATATTATTAATTATACAAATATAGAATTATATGATTGTTTACTAGAATAAAAAAATTATAAAATAAAAATTTATTTTATAAGAAGAGAATAGAAGTATTGAGTTATAAAGTACATTTTAAATAATTATATTGTTCTTTTTGTTTATATGTATTAAAATGTCTTTATGGATTAAATTGAGAAAATAATACAATTTAAATAGATATAATATACTTATATGTTTTTTCTTTTTGAAAGGAGATTTTTAATGAGAAAATATTTTGGAACAGATGGAGTAAGAGGTATAGCAAATACAGAACTTACTTGTGATCTGGCATATAAATTAGGAAGAGCTGGTGGATATGTATTAGCTCAGGGGAAAGATAAAGTTAAAGTAATAGTAGGTAAAGATACTAGAGTTTCAGGAGATATGTTAGAAGCAGCTTTAATTGCAGGTCTTATGTCTGTAGGATGTGATGTAATTACTGTTGGAGTAATACCAACTCCAGGTGTTGCTTACTTAACAAAAAAATATGAAGCAGATTGTGGAGTTGTTATATCAGCATCTCATAACCCAGTTGAATATAATGGTATAAAGTTCTTTAATAAAGATGGCTATAAGTTAGATGATGCAGTTGAATTAGAAATAGAAGAGTATATAGATAATATAGAAAAAGTAAATTATCATCCAGTTGGAGAACAAGTTGGAAGAAAAATATTTGTTCATAATGCTCAAAGAGACTATGTAGATTATTTAAAATCAATAGTAAATGTTGACTTTAAAGGTTTAAAGGTAGTACTAGATTGTGCTAATGGAGCAGCATACAAAGTTGCACCAACAATATTTAGTGAATTAGGAGCAAATGTAATAACTATAAATAGTGAACCAGATGGAAATAATATAAATTATAAATGTGGGTCTACGCATCCAGAAAAATTACAAAAAGCAGTTGTAGAAAACAAAGCTAACTTAGGTCTTGCATATGATGGAGATGCAGATAGATTAATTGCTGTTGACGAAAATGGAAACATTGTAGATGGTGACCATATAATGGTATTAAGTGCTATACATTTAAAAAATAAAGGAAAATTAGCACAAGATACTTTAGTAGTTACAGTTATGAGTAATATAGGACTTACTATAGCAGCAAAAGAGCATGGTATAAATCTAGCTACCACTGCTGTAGGAGATAGATATGTATTAGAAGAAATGAAAAATAGTGGATATAACCTTGGTGGAGAGCAATCAGGTCATATGATATTCTTAGATTACAATACAACAGGAGATGGAGTTTTAAGTTCTTTAGTATTAGCTCAAATAGTACTAGAAGAAGGTAAAAATTTATCAGAACTTGCAGCTGTAATGACTCAATATCCTCAAGTATTAGTTAATGCTAGAATAAAAAATGAAAATAAGAATAGATATATGGAATATCCAGAAATAAAATCTGAAATAGAAAGAATAGAAAAATTACTAGATGGATGTGGAAGAGTCTTAATTAGACCATCAGGAACAGAGCCATTAGTAAGAGTTATGTTAGAAGGTAAAGAGGAAGGTCAAATAAAAGAATTAGCAACAAATTTAGCTAATCTTATACAAGAAAAATTATCTTAATTTTTTAGATGAGTGCAAAAATAAAATTTGTACTCATCAATAAGCGCCAGAACTTAGTTAGTAGCGACAATGAATTAATATTACAAAAACTAAGTTGACGAGGTCAGAGTTTATCGAATTGTCGGCGGATGCTCTGCGGTGAGTTCACCATCGTAAGAACTTTCTTAAAATATAGGAGTAATTCTATACACAAAGGGAAGCTTAAGTGAATAATATATGACCTAACTCTAAAAATATAAATAATAATATTTTTAGGAGGAATTTAATATGTGTGGAATAGTTGGATATTTAGGACACAGACAAGCAACAGAAGTTTTAGTAGAAGGACTTTCTAAATTAGAGTACAGAGGGTATGATTCTGCAGGAGTTGCAGTTAATACTGGAAATGAATTAGAAATAAGAAAGTTTAAAGGTAGATTAGCAATACTTGCTGAAGACTTAGAAAAATCTCCAATATTAGGAGGATTAGGAATAGGCCATACTAGATGGGCAACTCATGGAGAACCATCTGATGTAAACTCTCATCCTCACTTTAATATGGATAAAACAATAGCAGTTGTACACAATGGTATAATAGAAAACTATATGGAATTAAAAGAAGAATTACAAGCTGAAGGTGTTGTATTCTTATCTCAAACAGATACAGAAGTTGTAGCTCACTTAGTAGATAAGTATTATGAAGGAAATTTATTAGATGCTGTTTATAAAGCAACTGAAAGACTAAGAGGAGCATATGCTTTAGGTGTTATATGTAAAGATAATAACAACGAATTAGTTGCAGTAAGAAAAGATAGTCCATTAGTTGTAGGGCTTGGAGAAGGTGAAAACTTTATAGCATCAGATATACCTGCTATACTAAAATACACAAGAAATGTATACTTCTTAGAAAATGGTGAATTTGTTCATATAGTTGGAGACAAGTTAACTATATTAGATGAAAATAGAAACGTTGTTGAAAAAGAAGTTACAGAAATAACATGGGATGTAGAAGCTGCATCTAAAGGTGGATATGAGCACTTCATGTTAAAAGAAATATACGAACAACCAAATGGTGTTAAAGAAACATTAATAAGAAGATTAAATGACAATGGAGAAATCCAATTAGATGATATAAAAATGACTAAGGAAGACTTAGACAAAATAAATAAAGTTTATATAGTTGCATGTGGTACTGCATATCATGCAGGTCTTGTTGGTAAATTTGCTATAGAAAAATTTGCGAAGATACCAGTAATAACAGATATAGCATCTGAATTCAGATATAGAGACCCATTTGTTGATGAAAATACTTTATTAATATTAGTAAGTCAATCAGGTGAAACTGCAGATACTTTAGCATCTTTAAGATATGCTAAAGAAAGAGGAGCTAGAATATTATCAGTAACTAATGTTGTAGGATCTTCTATAGCTAGAGAATCAGATGATGTATTCTACACTTGGGCAGGTCCTGAAATATCTGTTGCATCTACTAAAGCTTATACAACTCAATTAGTATCATTCTATATGATAGCATTAGATTTCGCTATAAAGAAAGGTACTATAACTAGAGAATTCTATAATGAAATGATAGAAAAATTAAAAGATATGCCTGAAAAGGTATCAAAAGCTTTAGAACAAGAAGAATATATAAAAAATGATGTTGCAAAAACATTAAAAGATGCAAGTAGTGCTTTCTACTTAGGTAGAGGATTAGATTATAATTTAGCTATGGAAGGCGCTTTAAAGATAAAAGAAATATCATATATACATGCAGAAGCGTTTGCTGCTGGTGAATTAAAGCATGGTACAATAGCTTTAATAGAAAAAGGAACTCCTGTAATAGCTTTAGCAACTCAAGAAGAATTATTCGAGAAAATGGTATCTAACATGGAAGAAGTTAGAGCTAGAGGTGCATATGTAATAGCTATAGCTCAAGAAAAAAATACAGAAGTTGAAAAAGCTGCTGATAAGGTAATATATATACCAAATGTAGATGATATATTATCTAGTATATTAACAGTTTTACCACTTCAATTATTATCTTACTATGTTGCAGTTGAAAGAGGTTGTGATGTAGATAAGCCAAGAAACTTAGCTAAATCAGTAACAGTTGAATAGATATAAAAATAATTTATAAAAGTATATCCTCCTTAAAATTGTCAATAATTTAAGTATGAAATGATAATTTTAAGGGGGATTTTTTTATGAAAATAGTTAAAGCGATAGCTAGCTTTATTATATTAATGTTAATAGGAATATTTATTTCATATGGAGATACTGATAATAATGGATATGATAAATTTTTAGAAACATTTAATAACACACAAGCAGATTTTAAGTTCTACAATATAAAAGCTAATGGATTAATAAATTATGACATAACTAAGAATGAAATAAAAGATATATGCATAGATATACTTACTGATTTAGGATTAGAAGAAAGCGACATAAAATGGGAAGAAAAATGGAATGAAAAAGAAAAACAAATATATATTCAATCAAATACTGGAAATAGAGGTATTTCTATAATTGGTACAAAAAAAAATAATGATGAATCATATATAATTGTTGACATATTAGACAATAAGGTATATAAAAATATAGTGGGTATTTATACAATTCTTGAAAAGTCACTATATAAGTACTCAAATGTAGTAGATATAAGTACATGTATCTCGGGAGAATTTTACAAAAAATCACAATTTAATAAATATGATGATATTTTAGAAAAAATATTATATAATATGAATGCTGAAGAAATAGATAGAATTGAAAATGAGAATATGATATCTATTACAGCATATAGTAAACTTTTAGATAAAAATTATTTAGAATATTTAGGAAATAAGATAAATTTAAATATAGGAATTAGGTATAGCGAAGACGAAGATAAAACATTAATATACATAGCTACACCAATCATAAAACTAGATTATTAATAATGAGGAGAGAAGAGTAATATGCCTAAGATATTAGTTAAAAAGAGTAATCCGCTTAAAGGAAGCGTTAAAATAGATGGAGCAAAAAATGCAGTATTACCTATAATAGCAGCAACATTATTAGCAAAGGGAAAGTCTACATTAAGAGGAGTTCCAAACTTAAAAGATGTACATGTTATATCTGATTTACTAAGACATTTAGGAGCAGAAGTAGAGTATTCTGATAATACTTTAATTGTAGATGCTACTAATATAACAACATGTGAAGCTCCATATGAGCTTGTAAGAAAGATGAGAGCGTCATTCTTAGTAATGGGACCATTACTTGCAAGATTTAATCATACAAAGATATCTATGCCGGGTGGATGTGCTATAGGAACTAGACCAATAGACTTACATTTAAAAGGATTTAAATATTTAGGCGCTAAAGTTGATATGGATCATGGGTTTGTAGAAGCTACAGCTGAAAAATTAATAGGAAGTAAATTATATTTAGATTTCCCATCAGTTGGTGCAACTGAAAATATAATGATGGCAGCTGCACTTGCAGAAGGAACAACTATAATAGAAAATGCAGCAGAAGAACCAGAAATAGTAGATTTAGCAAACTTCTTAAATGAAATGGGAGCTAATGTAAAAGGTGCTGGAACTAATACTATAAAAATACAAGGTGTAAAAGAATTAATAGGAACAGAGCATAATGTAATTCCTGACAGAATAGAAGCTGCAACTTATATGGTAGCAGCAGCTATGACTAAAGGAGACATAACTATAGAAAATGTAATTATGGAACATTTAAAGCCTGTAACTGCTAAATTAATAGAAGCAGGTTGTGAAATAATAGAAATGGATAATGCAGTTAGGGTAATAGGACCAGAAGTTTTAAAACCTATTGATATAAAAACTTTACCACACCCAGGATTCCCAACAGATGTTCAAGCTCAATTTATGGCAATGCTTACTGTAGCAAATGGAAGTGGAACAGTAATAGAAACTGTATTTGAAAATAGATTTATGCATGTTGCTGAATTTAATAGAATGGGCGCAGATATAAAAATAGAAGGTAGAAGTGCAATTGTTAAAGGAGTTAAACAATTATATGGTGCTAAGGTTAATGCTACAGACTTAAGAGCAGGTGCTGCGCTTATATTATGTGGACTTATAGCTGAAGGTGAAACTCAAATAGGTGAAATATATCACATACAAAGAGGATATGTAGATATAGATAAGAAAATAACTGCATTAGGTGGAAATATACAAATAATAGAAGATTAATAAATAAAATTTTATAGTAATATAATATAAAGGGTTATTCATATACTTTAAAGATAAGTAATCTAAGGAGGAAAAGTATATGAATAACCCTTTAGGAATTTTAGCAGGAGTAATAGTATGTTCAGCTACATTACCAATATTTTTAAGTGTAGTATCATATGATGATATAGAAGTTAATACTCCTCAAAAACAAGAACAATTAATGGAAAAAAAAGTATCTTCAAAATATATAAATTATGAAACGATAGATAAAGATTCACCTAAAATTAATATATATAATCATAAAACAGGAAAAACACAGCAAATGGATATAGAGGAGTATTTATGCGGAGTACTTTCAGGAGAGATGCCTTCAGATTTTAATATAGAAGCATTAAAGGCACAAGCAGTTGCAGCTAGAACTTATGTTATGTACAATCAAGAAAATCAAACATCTAAGCATAAAGGAGCAGCTGTATGCACTGATTATACTCATTGCCAAGAATATAAAAGCTACAATGAATTAAAACAATCTAAAGGTGAAGATTGGATAAAAAACTCTTATCCTAAAATAAAACAAGCAGTAAATGAAACAAAAGGACACATCATAACTTATAATGGAGAACCTATAGTGCCATTATATTTTTCAACATCATCCGGAAAAACGGAAAATAGTGAAGAAGTATTTTCAACAGAATACCCATATTTAAAATCTGTGGATAGCCCATATGATAAATATGCGCCTAAATATGAATCCGCACTAAAAATAAGTAATAAAGATTTTGTAAGCAAATTAAAGAATATATATAGTAATATAAATATATCTCAAAACAATCTTAGTTCTCAAATTAAGATATTGAATAGAAGTGATGGAGGCTCAGTTGAAAAAATAAAATTAGGTAATAAAGAGCTTACAGGTAGAGATATAAGGAATATATTAAATTTAAATTCAGCAAACTTTGAAATAAAATTTGATACTAACTCTTTAGAATTTATAGTAAAGGGATATGGTCATGGAGTAGGTATGAGTCAATGGGGAGCACAGGGAATGGCAGAAGAGGGATATAAATACTATGAAATATTATCTCATTACTATAAAGATACAGTAATAAAGGATTTATATTAATGTACTATTATATATGTAAAAAATAAATAAATTGTATAAAATTAGAAAATGAAGCCAATAATACAGATACACAATATATTTGGAGGTGCTGTATGAAAAAAAAGCTATTAGAAAAAGATGGTTTTTATTTGGCTTTATTTGTATGTATATGTTTAGTAGCTATTGGTGGAGTTTGGTTTACAAAAAATAATGTAGATGAGTTAACTTCAAATGATTTATTTGTAAATAAGACTAATGATAATAGTAAAATAGAAGAAGATGAGGTACATTTAATAGAAAAAGAAACAGAAAAAGAAGATTCTATTCCTACATCAACAGAATCAAATGAAAATTTACAAAAAGCTAAGGAAAAACAAGAAAATAAAAGTTCAAAATTAAGTTTCTTAGGAAATGAAGTTGTTAGAGAATACTCTGAAAAAGAACCAAGTTATTCAAAAACATTAGATTTATGGGAAATACATAAAGGCTTAGACATAAGTGCGGAAAAAGGTTATGAAATAAAATCTTTATTAAATGGAAAAGTTGTTAATGTATTTAAAGATGATAAGCATGGAATGTCAGTAAGAGTACAAAGTGATAATAACGTAGTAGTTGTATACTCTAATTTAGACGAGAAAATTAGTGTTGAAAAAGGACAAGAAGTTACAGAAGGTCAAATATTAGGTACAGTTGGGAATACTACATCAGTTGAAAGTGAAGATGGTACGCATGTACATATAGAAGCTTTTAAGGGTGAAGAATCTATTGATCCTATGACTTTCATAAAATAAAAAAAGTTTATTTTATATATCAAACTACATATCTGTTACTAAAAAATATAACAGGCTTTAATCAAAAATGATTGAGTCTGTTATATTTTTTGTTTAATTCACATATATATCATTAAGGTTAGTATGTGGGGAGGTAATGTAGTGAGGTCTCATATAGAGGAACGAGCAATCGTTGTGGCGAAATATATATTAGAAAAAAATACTACAGTAAGACAAACAGCTAAAACATTTGGTGTAAGTAAAAGTACTATTCACAAAGATGTCACTGAACGATTAGAAGAAATAAACCCAAATCTTGCAAAAGAGGTTAAAATGGTTTTAGAAAAAAATAAATCTGAGAGACATATAAGAGGTGGAATGGCAACAAAACTTAAGTATGAAAAAGAAACACAAAAAGATGTAGGATAATACCTACATCTTTTTCTTGACTTAAGTAAAATTTTTGTATATTTTGTATAATAGGCGTTAAAAATGAATCGATAAAAATAAAAAGGAGTTGAATAAATGTCTAGAGCAGATATAGGTATAGATTTAGGTACGGCAAATGTACTTGTATATGTTAGTGGAAAAGGAATTGTTTTAGAGGAACCTTCTGTTGTAGCAATAGATAAGAATAATAATTCGGTATTAGCAGTAGGTGAAGAAGCTAGAAGAATGATAGGTAGAACACCTGGGAATATAGTTGCAATAAGACCTTTAAGAGATGGAGTTATATCTGATTACGATGTAACTGAAAAAATGTTAAAATATTTTATCAGTAAAGTTGTAGATAAAAAAGGATTTAATAGATTCTTTATGCCTAGAATAATGGTATGCGTTCCTACGGGGATTACAGAAGTTGAAAAAAGAGCTGTAGAAGAAGCTACAAGACAAGCTGGTGCAAGGGAAGTATATATAATAGAAGAACCTATAGCAGCTGCAATAGGTGCAGGAATAGATATATCTCAACCTCATGGAAATATGGTAATAGATATTGGAGGAGGAACAGCAGATATAGCTGTAATATCTTTAGGTGGAGCTGTAGTAAGTGAGTCTATAAAAATTGGTGGAGATAAATTTGATGAAGCAATAGTAAGATATATGAAAAAGCATCACAATCTTTTAATAGGAGAAAGAACAGCAGAAAAAATAAAAATAGAAATAGGTTGTGCATATAAAAGAGAAGAAGAAAAAATGATGAAGATAACAGGTAGAAATTTAATCACTGGATTACCTTATGCTATAACAGTATCATCTTCAGAAATATTAGAAGCACTAGATGAATGTGCAGAACAAATTGTAATTACAACACATCTTGTACTAGAAAAAACACCACCAGAACTAGCGGCAGATATAAGTAACAGAGGAATAATAATGACAGGTGGAGGATCATTATTATATGGTTTAGACAAAAGAATTGAAGAAAGGACAGGTATAAAGGTAATTGTTGCTGAAGAACCTTTATCTTGTGTAGCTGCTGGAACAGGAAAAGCACTTAGCTCTATAGATTTATTAAAATCAGGTGGAATATTTAATAGAAAATAATATAAAATAAAAAATCCTACTTTGAAATTAAATTCACTATTTAAAAGTAGGATTTTTTATTTTATATTTAGTTTATGTTGAAAGTAAAATTGATAAAGAAATGATTTCAGCTAGTTCTAAAATAAAACTAAGTCTAACACTATTAAATGAAAATCTATTATTTTCATCTATTTTATCTACTATACCTACTATTGAATAGTGCCCTATTTGAGGTAATTTTTTACCTACTCCTTTTCCGGGCAAAATAGGTCCTTCTCTTATTTGTATATTTCCTATACTGCTTTTTGAGCCTAAACACGCATCTATAGCTAGAAAGTTACCTTTGGGATGGGAATTTTTTATATGTTCAATAGATTCATATATATTTAAAGCATGGATAGGGTTATCTAATGTACCATAGACAGGATATTTAAAGTCGCTATTTTTCAACATTGTTCCGATTAAAGGTCCAAGGGCATCACCTATAGCTCTGTCTGTTCCTATACAAACTATAACTGTATTTTCATCAATTATATCTTTGATAGTTGAACTTAACACCTGTACTACATTTTCTTTTTTATAATTTATTTTAGATAAATACATAGGAACCCCCTTTCAAAAAAAATATATGAAAAACTTATAGAAAAAATACCTATCTTAATGGTTTAATAAATTTGACTTGATAAATGATTTAATATATATAATAAATTTATTATATGTCAAAAATTGAAAGGTTTAATAATATTGAGATAAAGTTTATTTTATTAAAGATAAATTATATTAAGAATATATTGACATTAGAATAAAAAAATAGTAACATTTATTATGTTAATATGAAAAATTAATATTTCTTGATTACCTTATCAAGAGAGGCTGAGGGACAGGCCCTGTGAAGCCCAGCAACCACCCATTAAGGGAAAAGGTGCTAAATCCTACAAGATTTTATATCTTGAGAGATGAGGTTAGTTAATTAATGTATTTATATACGAAAAATTAACCTCTTCTTGTTAAGAAGAGGTTTTTTTATTTTAAGATACGTATGAGACTAACCACCTTATATTAATATATACATAAAATTTTAAGGAGGATGGATTATGGCAAGACATTTATTTACATCAGAATCAGTAACAGAAGGGCATCCAGATAAAATCTGTGATCAAATATCAGATGCAATATTAGATGCTTTACTAGAAAATGACCCGCATGCTAGAGTTGCTTGTGAGACAACAGTAACAACAGGATTAGTATTAGTAGCAGGGGAAATAAGTACAAATACTTATGTTGATATACCTAAGTTAGTAAGAAAAACAGTAAAAGAAATAGGATATGATAGAGCCAAGTACGGATTTGATGGAGATACTTGTGCTGTTATAACATCTATAGATGAGCAATCAGGAGATATAGCTATGGGTGTTGATGAAGCCTTAGAAAATAAAAAAGGTGAAGTAACTGAAGATGAAATAGAAAAAATAGGAGCAGGAGACCAAGGTATAATGTTTGGTTTTGCTTGTAATGAAACAGAAGAATTAATGCCTCTTCCAATATCATTAGCTCATAAGTTATCTAGAAGATTAACAGAAGTTAGAAAAAATGGAACTTTAGAATACTTAAGACCAGATGGTAAAACTCAAGTTACAGTTGAATATGATGGAGCTAAAGTAGTTAGAGTTCATACAATACTTATATCAACTCAACATGGAGAAGAAGTTGATAATGAAACGATAAGAAAAGATTTAATAGAGCATGTTATAAATGCGGTTATACCTGCAGAATTGCTTGATGAAGAAACTATAATATACATCAATCCAACAGGAAGATTTGTTATAGGAGGACCACAAGGAGATACAGGCCTTACAGGAAGAAAAATAATAATAGATACTTATGGAGGATACTCTAGACACGGTGGAGGAGCATTCTCAGGAAAAGACCCTACAAAAGTTGATAGATCAGCTGCATATGCTGCAAGATACGTTGCTAAAAATATAGTTGCTGCAGGTCTTGCTGATAAATGTGAGATAGAATTAGCTTATGCAATAGGTGTAGCTAGACCGTTATCAATATTTATAGATACATTTGGAACAGGAAAAGTTTCTGAAGAGAAATTAGTTGAATTAGTTAATAAAAACTTTGACTTAAGACCAGGTGCAATAATAAGAGATCTAGATTTAAGAAAGCCGATATACAAGCAAGTAGCTGCTTATGGACATTTTGGAAGATGTGATTTAGATCTTCCATGGGAAAGAACTGATAAAGCAGAAATATTAAAAAAAGAGGCACTAGGAGAATAATTTAAATAAATCATAACTTTATACACCCCTTAGAGTAAATTTACTCTAAGGGGTGATTTTATTTATTATAAAAGGTATAATAATTACAACTTAAGTGAAGTATAGAAATAGTAATTATTGTAGGAGAATAAATATGGAAAGAATAGAAGGAATGGTAAGTGATATAGTATTTAAGAATGAAGATAATGGATATACTATAGCGCACTTAGCTAATTCGGATAACGAGATTGTTATAGTTGGATGTATGCCAACTTTATCAGTAGGAGAGAGTATAGAAGTAGAAGGTAAATGGGTAAATCATAAAACCTATGGAACACAATTTGAAGTAAATAAATTTATGCCTATAACGCCATCTTCTTTAGAAGGTATATATGTATACTTGTCATCAGGAATGATACATGGTATAGGAGAAAAAATGGCTAAAAGGATAGTAGATAAGTTTGGAGTGGATACTCTAAATGTAATACAAAATACACCTGAAAGATTAAAGGAAGTAGAAGGAATTGGAAGTAAAAAAATAAATCAAATAGTAAAGAGCTACGAGGAAAACAGAGAACTTAGAAATATTATAATTGAACTATCACCATATGGAATTACTCCAAATTACTGTATGAGGATATATAAAAAATATAAAAATAAAGCAATCAAAATAATAAATGAAAATCCATATAAGTTAGCTGAAGATATAAGAGGAATTGGATTTAAAATAGCAGATAATATTGCTAATAAAATAGGGATTGAAAAAGAGTCTAGAGATAGAGTATCTCAAGGAATCTTATACACATTAAATCAATCATTAGGAAATGGACATACCTATCTCCCAAAGAATATTCTTTTACAAGAAGCATCAAAATTACTAGAAGTAAAATCTACAATATTAGAAGAATGTATAATTTCATTAGCTTACGATCAAAAAGTACATATAGAAAACGTAAATGGAGATCAATTAATTTATCTTATATCTTATTATTTATCTGAAAATGGAGTATGTAAACAAATAATAAGATTATCGCAGTTTGAATTTGAAAATTTAAATATAGATATAGAGGAAGAAATAAAGTATGTAGAAGATGAAAATAATATAAAATTAGCAAAAAACCAATCGTTAGCCGTAAAAGAAGCTATAGAGAATGGAGTTGTTATAATTACAGGTGGACCGGGAACTGGGAAAACTACAACTATAAATACAATAATAAAAATATTTGAAAATAATAAAAAAGAAGTTATATTAGCAGCTCCAACAGGAAGAGCCGCTAAGAGAATGAGTGAAACATCCGGAAGAGAAGCGAAAACTATACATAGATTATTAGAAATGGGATATGCAACAGATAGTGAAGAACTTCAATTTATGAAAAATGAAGAAGATCCTATAACTGCAGATGTAATAATTATAGATGAAGTATCTATGGTAGATGTTCAACTAATGTATAGCTTACTTAGAGCTATAAAACCAGGAACTAGAGTTATATTAGTTGGAGATAGTGATCAATTGCCATCAGTAGGAGCTGGAAATGTTTTAAAAGATATGATTGAGTCAAATGTAATAAATGTAGTTAGACTAAATGAGATATTTAGACAGGCACAAGAGAGTATGATAGTAGTAAACGCTCATAAAATAAATAAAGGAGAGCCATTATATTTAAATAGCAAAGGTAAAGATTTTTTCTTCCTAAGAAAAGGAACTAATGAAGAAGTTATGCAAGAAATTGTAGGATTAGTAAGTGAAAGGCTTCCTAAATTTTACAAACTTGATAAGCTAAAAGATATACAAATACTTTCATCTATGAGAAAAGGCGATTTAGGTGTAATGAACTTAAATAATGAATTACAAAAATATCTAAATCCACCTCATAAATTTAAAGTAGAGGAAAGTTTTCAAAAACGTATATTTAGAGTTGGTGATAAAGTTATGCAGATAAAAAATAACTACACTAAAAAATGGGAAAATGAGGATAAAACTGATAGTGGTGAGGGTATATATAATGGTGATATAGGTTATATTTATCATATTGATAAGGAGAATAAAAAAATATACGTCTTATTTGACCAAGTAAAAATTGTGTCTTATGGATATGATGAGTTAGACGAATTAGATCATAGTTTTTGTACAACGATACATAAAAGTCAAGGGAGTGAGTTTCCAGTAGTAGTTATACCTATAACATGGGCTCCACCAATGTTACTTAGTAGAAATTTATTATATACAGCAGTAACAAGAGCTAAAAAATTAGTAGTATTAGTTGGAGATGTTAAGTATTTAGAATACATGATAAAAAACAATAGAACTAATGACCGATATTCTAATTTATCATATAAATTAAATAAATTTAGAGAAGAAGGATTATTGATAAAATAAATATGATACAAATTATTTTTTTTAATTTTATTACTAATTTAATTAATATATTTTTAGATTTTTTATATCCAGAAAATATAAGTTGTATATTATGTAATAATTCAATAAGTAAAAATACTACATATTCTATGTGTAAAGATTGTTTTAGTAATATAAACTTTATATTAGACGGGTGTATTAAATGCGGTAAACCTATAATCAACTATTCTTTAGAACAACAAAGTATAGATGGTTGTAGTTATTGTTTAAATAAAGGGTTTTATTTTGATAAGGTAATATCTTGTTTAGAATATACAGAAATTAGTAAAAAATTAGTTTTTGGATTAAAATACAATAATAAAACTTATCTAAGTAAATACATATCAATTATAATGAAAGAAAAATTGGACTTAGAAAATATTAAATTTGATTATATATTGTTTGTTCCATTACATAAAAATAGATTAAGAGAAAGAGGATTTAATCAAGCTGAAAAGATAGCTAATAATTTAAGTAGTCTAATAGATATACCTGTTATAGATATCATAGGAAGAAGGCATAATACAGAAAAGTTATATAAATTAGGTAAAGATGATAGGATTAAGGAATTAAAAAATGCGTTTATAATAAAGGATAATATGATTGATTTAAAAAATAAAAATATATTACTCATAGATGATATATTTACAACAGGTTCAACAGTTAATGAAATATCAAAAGTTTTGAAAATAAGTGGAGTAAATAAAGTTTTTGTAGCTACTTTGTTAACTAGAGCGGATACATTTTATATTACAATATAATTTATTATTGACATATCTTATTTAAAATATTAAAATAGATAAGTAATATTTAGGTCTGTGGTTGAAAGTCCAAGCCAGTCGCAGGCAAAAGGATCCACGTAAGTCAACACTAAAAATTGGGTTGATGATCATGGTGCGGCTTAGAAGTAAGACCTACCGATATAAAATCGAGAGAGCTAGTAGTGCGGCAAACCCAAGCGAACCCTCCAGTAGGCGAGTGTGGGGTCAAAAACCAGGTCAGCTAAATATTCAAAAGTACCTTTTATAGGTGCTTTTTTTTTACAAAAAATTTTATTTTTAATATTATAATTTGACATAAATACACAAATTAATAACAACTTAAGTTGAAATTTGTGGATATATAAAGTATTAAAAATAGCTAAAAATACACAAAATCAATACTTATTAACAATTTTATCCACATTATCAACATATATATTAGTGTACAATAATCCACATTGTTAACAGTTATTATTAAATTAAATAAATCTTCATTTAGTTGAATATATTAAATTATAAAAGCTAAAAATAAAATAAAGGGTTTTATAAAAGATATATAGAATATAAAAATTACAAGTATAAATACTTATACTGTTATAACTGAAGGGAGATGTTCTTATGAATATTATAATATCTGGAAAACAAATGGATTTAACAGATGGAATAAAAAATGCCATAGAAGAGAAATTAGGAAGATTGGATTTCTACCTTCATCCAGAAACAGATGTAAAGGTTACAGTAAGTGCTAAAAAAGCGAGACAAAAAGTAGAAGTTACAATAATACCTATAAGTGGACCAATAATAAGAGCAGAAGATATAGAGGAAAATTTATATGCAGCTATAGATGTTGTATATGATAAATTAAATAAGCAGTTAAGAAAATATAAAAAGAGATTACAAGATAAACATAAATTAAATGAAAGTATAAGATTTGATGTAATAGAAGATATAGAAGAAAATGATTATTCTTCAAGTGAAGATAATTTAGATATAGTAATAGAAAGAACTAAAAAATTTGGTGTAAAACCAATGAGTCCGGAAGAAGCTGTTTTACAAATGGATTTATTAGGACACGATTTTTATATGTTTAAGAATTCAGAATCAGATGATATATCTATAGTATATAGACGTAAAAATGGTGGATATGGATTAATAGAATCTGAATAATAGAGTATAAATAATTATAAGAGCTATTGATAAATTTAATTGTCGATAGCTTTTTTTGAGCAAATAATATTACATACAGTATTTTTATGGTAAAATATATAGATATTATATAAATGTGCGAGGAGAGATTTTAAACATGGGTTTTTTAGATAATTTATTTAATATGGCAGATAAAAAAGAGCTAAAAAAATTCAACAAAATAGTTGATAGTATAGATTCATTAGAATCAAAATTTGAATCTATGTCAGATAAAGACCTTAAAGACATGACAAATGTATTTAAAGAGAGACTGGCAAATGGAGAAACATTAGATGATATTTTACCAGAATCTTTTGCCGTTGTAAGAGAGGCTTCTAAAAGAGTATTAGGAATGAGACATTACAGAGTTCAACTTATAGGTGGAATAGTTCTTCATCAAGGTAGAATAGCTGAAATGAAAACAGGAGAAGGTAAAACATTAGTTGGAACAGCACCAGTTTATTTAAATGCTCTTACGGGTAAGGGTGTACATGTTGTTACAGTAAATGATTACTTAGCAAAGCGTGATAAAGAACAAATGGGAAAAGTATATGAGTTCTTAGGGATGACTGTCGGAGTAATAGTTCATGGGCAAGATCCACAAACAAGACGTGCACAATATCAATGTGATATAACTTACGGTACAAACAATGAATATGGATTTGATTACTTAAAAGATAATATGGTAATTCATAAAGAGCAAATGGTTCAAAGAGAATTAAACTATGCAATAGTTGATGAGGTTGATTCAATACTTGTTGATGAAGCAAGAACTCCACTTATAATATCTGGACCTGGAGATAAATCTACTCATTTATATTCAGATGCTAATACATTCATATTAACACTAAAACCTGATAATTATGAAATTGATGAAAAACAAAAATCAGTTTCATTAACTGATTCAGGGATACAAAAAGCAGAGGTTTATTTTAACGTTGAAAATATAACAGATATATCTCATATGGAGTTGTATCATCATATAAATCAAGCATTAAAAGCTCATACTATAATGAAAAAAGATGTTGATTATGTAACTAGAGATGGAGAAATAATAATAGTTGATGAATTCACAGGAAGACTTATGTTTGGTAGAAGATATTCAGAAGGATTACATCAAGCTATAGAAGCCAAAGAAGGATTAAGAATACAAAGAGAGTCTAAAACTTTAGCTACTGTAACATTCCAAAATTATTTTAGAATGTATAATAAGCTTGCAGGTATGACAGGTACAGCTAAAACAGAAGAAGAAGAATTTAAAGCTATATATAAAATGGATGTAGTTCAAATTCCTACTAATAAAGAAGTACAAAGAGAAGATTTATCAGATGCAGTTTACAAAAATGTAGTTGGTAAATTTAATGCAGTTGTTGAAGATATAATAGAAAGACACAAAAAGAATCAACCTATTCTTGTAGGTACTGTATCAATAGAAAACTCTGAATTAATATCTCAGTTATTAAAAAGAAGAGGCATAAAGCATGAAGTATTAAATGCTAAACATCATGATAAAGAAGCAGAAATAATAGCTCAAGCTGGTAGATTAGGTGCAGTAACAATAGCAACTAATATGGCAGGTCGTGGTACAGATATAGTGCTAGGTGGTAATCCAACATTCTTAACTAAAAAACAAATGAAGAAGTTAGGATATGATGAAAGTGTAATAAATAAAGTAGATGCTTCTTTAGAAGGTATAGATAGAGAAGGTAATGAAGAATTATTTGCAGCTAGAGAAAAATATGAAGAGTTATACAAAAAATATAAAGAAGAGACAAAAGCTGAGCAAGAAGAAGTTCTAAAAGCAGGAGGTCTTGCTATAATAGGTACTGAAAGACATGAATCTAGAAGAATTGATAATCAGTTAAGAGGACGTGCTGGTCGTCAAGGAGACCCAGGTAGTTCAAGATTTTATATATCTTTAGAAGATGATCTTATGAGATTATTTGGAAGTGAGAGAATATCTGGTATAGTAGAAAAAATAGGTCTTGAGGAAGATATGCCTATAGAGCACAAAATGTTAACTAAATCTATTGAAGGAGCACAAAAGAAAGTAGAAGGTAGAAACTTCGGAATAAGAAAGCACGTACTTCAATATGATGATGTTATGAATAAACAAAGAGAAATAATATACGCTGAAAGAAGACGTGTACTTGAAGGTGAAAATTTAAAAGAGCAAATAGAAAATATGATTCATTCTTTAATAGAAGAAGGTGTTATGTCATACTCTCAAGATGGATTTGATGCAGAAAGATTTGTAGAGTACATGTATAATTTATTCATGCCAAGGGGAAGTATAGAAGTTTCTGATATAGAGAACCTTAAAGCAGAAGAAGTTATAGAAAAAGTTTATGAAATAGCTATGAAAATATACAATGGAAAAGAAGAAAGAATAGGTTCTGATGGAATGAGAGAATTAGAAAGACGTATACTTCTTCAATCAGTTGATACCCATTGGATAGACCATATAGATGCTATGGACCAATTACGTCAAGGTATAGGTCTTCGTGCAATCGGTCAACAAGACCCTGTAATAGCATATACAGATGAAGGATTTAACATGTTCAATGAAATGAACAGTCATATAAAAGAAGATACTATAAAATACTTATTCAACATATCTATAGAAGAACCAGTTGAAAGAAAGCAAGTTATAGATGTTGACCACTTATCATCTAATTTAGATGAAGATGCTGATAATAAAACAATTAAAAAAGAAGAGAGTATAGGACGAAATGATGATTGTCCATGTGGTAGTGGTAAAAAGTATAAAAAATGTTGTGGAAGATAATTTTGGAGGACCAAAATGTTAAATATACAAGAATATAGAAATAGTGTGGAGCTTATGGCTTCAAATATAGAAGAATTGAGGGATTCTCTTTGACATTGCTTCATTATTAACTAAAATTAAAGAAAATGAAGATAAAATGAATCATCAAGAGTTTTGGAATGATAATGAAGTAGCTCAAAAAGTTCTTCAAGAAAATAAAAATCTTAAAGAAACTGTAGATGAATATAATAAATTAAAAGAATCATTAGAAGAGATAGAAATATTGATTGAAATAGGTTTAGAAGAAAATGATGATTCTATAGAAAAAGAAATAGAAAAATCTATATCAAGTCTTGAAGATGAAATTGATAAGGTTACAATAAAAACTCTTTTAAGTGGAGATTATGATACCAATAATGCTATTTTATCTATAAATGCAGGTACTGGTGGACTTGATGCACAAGATTGGGCACAAATGTTACTTAGAATGTATATAAGATGGGCAGAAGCCAAAGGGTATAAAGTTAAAACGTTAGATATATTATCAGATCCAGCAGCAGGAATAAAAAGTGCTACACTTCATATAGAAGGACTAAATGCTTATGGATATTTAAAAAGTGAAAAAGGTGTCCATCGTATAGTTAGAATTTCACCTTTTGATCCTTCTGGAAAAAGACATACATCTTTTGCATCTATAGATGTTATACCAGAATTAGATGATAGTATAAACATAGATATAAATCCAGCTGATTTAAAAATAGATACATATAGAGCATCTGGAGCAGGAGGTCAACATGTAAACACTACAGATTCAGCTGTAAGAATAACTCATATTCCTACAGGTGTTGTTGTTCAGTGTCAAAATGAAAGATCTCAACATAAAAATAAAGATACTGCTATGAAAATGCTTATGGCGAAACTTATAGAACTAAAGGAACTTGAACAAAAAGAGAAAATTGAGGATATACAAGGAAAGTATTCTCAAATAACTTGGGGAAGTCAAATAAGATCATATGTATTCCAACCATATAAGCTTGTAAAAGATCATAGAACTAATGCTGAAATTGGAAACGTAGATAGTGTTATGGATGGAAATTTAGATTTATTTATAAATGAATATTTAAAAATGAATAAGTCTAAAAATAATTAAAAATAGGGGCTTGAGAATTTAATTCTCAAGCCTTATTTAAAAGTATAAATTTAAACGAAAGAAGAGTGGGTTTTATGAATATAAATGAGATTCTAAAAAAAGAATTTAATCTTAGAGATGAACAAATAAATAATACAATAAAACTTATAGATGAGGGTAATACTATTCCTTTTATAGCTAGATATAGAAAAGAAATGACTGGAGAAATGAGTGATGTTACTCTTAGATCTTTTTATGATAAATTAATATATTTAAGAAATCTTCAAAGTAGAAAAGATGATGTAATAAGAATAATAGAAGAACAAGGTAAGCTTACACCTGAAATAAAAGAAAATGTAGAAAAAGCTAATACACTTCAAGAAGTAGAGGATATCTATGCTCCATACAAACAAAAGAAAAGAACTAGAGCAACTATTGCAAAAGAAAAAGGTTTAGAACAATTAGCCTTAGATATACTAAATAAAAATATAGTAAATATAGATGAGGAATCATCAAAATATATAGATGAAGATAAAGAAGTTAATTCAATAGAAGATGCTATAAAGGGAGCTAGAGATATAATAGCTGAAATAGTTTCTGATGATGCTAAAATAAGAAAATATATAAGAGAGCTTGCATTAAGAGAAGGTGTAATAGTAACTAGAAATTCAACAGAAGAAAAATCAGTTTACGATATGTACTATGATTATAGTGAGTCAGTAAAGACTATAGCACCACATAGGGTATTAGCAATAAACAGAGGAGAAAAAGAAGATTTTTTAAAGGTTAAAGTAGAAATTAATAATGAAAAAGTAATAAATTATATAATAAATGAATATGTAAATGATAGAAACTTTAAAAATAAAGAACAGATAGTTAATGCAATAGAAGATTCATATAAAAGATTAATTTTACCATCAATTGAAAGAGAAGTAAGAAATAGTCTTACTGAAAATGCACAAGAAAGAGCTATAAGTGTGTTTGGAAAAAATGTAAAAAGTTTATTACTTCAAGCACCAGTGAAAGATAAGGTTGTTATGGGATTTGACCCTGCATTTAGAACAGGATGTAAGATAGCTGTAGTTGATAAAAATGGTAAATTATTAGATACTACAACTGTTTATCCAACAGATCCGCAAAATAAAGTAGAAGAATCAAAAAAAGAATTAAAAGCATTAATTGAAAAATACAATATAGATATAATTGCTATAGGAAATGGTACAGCTTCAAGAGAATCAGAAAAGTTTGTATCAGATATGATAAAAGAGATAGACAGAGAAGTTCAATATATAATAGTTAGTGAAGCTGGTGCATCAGTTTACTCTGCATCAGAACTTGCAAACGAAGAGCACCCGGACATAAATGTCTCTTTAAGAGGGGCTATATCTATAGCAAGAAGATTACAAGATCCATTAGCTGAACTTGTAAAAATAGACCCTAAAAGCATAGGTGTGGGTCAATATCAACATGATTTAAACCAAAAGAAACTAGAGGGTGTATTAGACGGAGTTGTAGAAGATTCAGTAAATAGTGTTGGAGTAGATTTAAATACGGCTTCATATTCTTTGTTAGAGCATATAGCAGGTATAACTAAAACTATAGCGAAGAATATAGTAGCTTATAGAGAAGAAAATGGAGATTTTACTTCAAGAGCTCAGATTAAGAAAGTAAAAAGACTTGGACCACAAGCATTTACTCAATGTGCAGGATTTATGAGAATTGAAGGTGCTAAAAATCCTTTAGATAATACTGGAGTACATCCAGAAAGTTATGATATATGTAAAAATATGCTTGATATGCTTGGATATTCATTGTCTGATGTTGAAAGCAAAAATATAACAGATATTGATTCTAAAGTTGAAGCTATAGGTATAAAAGAATTAAGTAATAAACTTCAAGTTGGAGAAGTTACTTTAAAAGATATAATAGCTGAAATTAAAAAGCCTGGAAGAGACCCTAGAGAAGAAGGAATAAAGCCTATATTAAGAACTGATGTATTAAAGATAGAAGATATTAAAGAAGGAATGATACTAAAAGGAACTATAAGAAATGTAGTTGACTTTGGTGCATTTGTTGATATTGGGATAAAGAATGATGGATTAGTACATAAATCTGAAATGAGTAAGGGATATGTAAAGGATCCTATGACAATTGTTACTGTAGGAGATATAGTTGACGTAAAAGTTATAGGAGTTGATATGAATAAAAAGAGAGTAGCTTTATCTATGAAAATATAGTTAGAGCAAAGGAGATAAAGATGATACTTATAAAAAATGGAACAATTAATACAATTACTAATGGAATAATAAAAGGTGATATTTTAATAGAAGATAAAAAAATAAAAGAAATAGGAGAAAATTTAGAAATACCTCAAGATGTTAAAGTAATAGATGCAGAAGGTAAACTAGTTTTTCCTGGATTCATAGATGCACATACTCATTTAGGACTATGGGAAGATGGAATGGGATTTGAAGGTGCTGATGGAAATGAAGAAACAGATCCTATAACTCCACATCTTAATCCAATAGATGGAATAAACCCTATGGATAATACATTTAAAGAGGCTAGAGAAGGTGGAATTACATCAGTATGTACTACACCTGGAAGTGCAAATGTAATGGGTGGAGAATGTATAGCTATAAAGACATATGGAAAAAGAATAGATAAAATGGTTATAAAAAATCCTGTTGCATCAAAAATAGCTTTTGGGGAAAATCCAAAATCTTGTTATGGTAGAGATGAAAAAATGCCACAAACAAGAATGGCAATAGCAGCCCTTTTAAGAGAACACCTAAAAAAAGCTGAAGAATACTTAGAACAAATTGAGTTATACATGGAACATGAAGACCATGACAAGCCAGAATATGATATGAAAATGGAAAGCTTATTACCTGTTTTAAGAGGAGATATACCTTTTAAAGTTCATGCTCATAGAGCAGATGATATATTTACAGCTATAAGAATAGCGAAAGAATTTGATATAAAACTTACATTAGACCATTGTACAGAAGGTCATTTAATAGCAGATGAACTTGCAGAAGAAGGTTACCCTGTAATAGTTGGACCATCTTTATCAGAAAGATCTAAAATAGAGTTAAGAAACTTAACTTTTAATACTCCAGGTATACTTTCAAGTGAAGGATTACAAGTATCTTTAACTACAGATCATCCAGTAATACCGGTGCAATATCTGCCTGTATGTGCAGGAATAGCTGTAAAGCATGGTATGAAAAAAGAAAAAGCACTAGAAGCAATAACTATAAATCCAGCTAAGACTTTGGGTATAGATGAAAGAGTTGGATCTATAGAAGTTGGTAAAGATGCAGATATAGTTATATGGGACAATGATCCACTTGAATTACAAAGTAATGTATTAGTTACTATAATGGATGGTAAAATTGTATATGAAAGATAAGTTTTAATATATTTTTTTAGTTTAAGAAAAATATGTATTTAACTATTTTGTAGATATTTCGCTCAAATGAATCAAATTTTCTTATTGAAAATTTTAGATTACTTTATTACTATATAGATATAAGGAAAATTAAATAGCGAGAAAGATCTTCGGGGCAGGGTGTAATTCCCTACCGGCGGTATAGCCCGCGAGCTACTTATGTAGCATGATTTGGTGAGATTCCAAAGCCGACAGTATAGTCTGGATGAGAGAAGAATAGTAAATTTTTTGTAATGTGTATTTTTATGCATTTTATGTATATTATATAACTTGTACTCAAAAAATAAGCTCGAAGATAGATCTCTTCGAGCTTTTATTTTTCCCTAATAAATTAAATTAGGAGGAGTACAAAATGCAACAAACTATGAAAGAAACTAAACTTTTATCAACATCAACACTTGTAAAGATATCAATACTATCAGCAATAGGATATATACTTATGTTTATATCAATTCCATTGCCAATGTTATTCCCAAATTTTCTAAAAATAGATATATCAGATTTACCAGCATTATTAGGAGGTATATCATTAAGCCCTATGGCAGGTGTTACTATAGCATTTCTTAAAAACTTACTTCAATTTTTAACGGGGATGTCATCAACAGGTGGAGTTGGAGAATTTGCTAACTTTTTAATAGGTGGATCTTTTGTTTTCACAGTTTCATATATATACTTTAAAAAGAGAGAGTTATCGGGAATAATTATAGGACTTATAAGTGGAATGATAATAATGACTATAGTAGGATGTGTATCTAATTACTATATAATATTACCTTTTTATGAGAAAATAGGATGGCCAATAGATGCTGTAGTTGCTATGGGTTCAGCTATAAATCCAATTATAGATAGCAAAATGAGTTTTATAATATGGATGATAGCTCCATTTAATATATTAAAGTCTGGGTTAATATCTTTATTAACATTACCTATGTATAAGAAAACAGAAAAGATTTTAAATAGATTTAAGTAAACAAATACCAAGTACTTTAAAAAGTACTTGGTATTTTTAATTAAACGTATATATTATGAGTAAGATAAGATTTAAGAAAATAATATAATAAATATAAATTTTGATGTTAATTAATATAATAAAGAGCACTTACTTTCCGATAGTAAGTGCTTTAGGGGGAATAAGGAATATTTTGATTTTTGGGGGAGTAAATATCCCTTGTATCTTAAGTATGGTCATATAATTGTAATTATATACATAATTTTAAAAAAATTATTTAAAGTATATTATCAATATAGAAAATGTAAAAAGATTTTAAAGATATATGAGTATTTTTAAAACTATCAATAGGTTTATTTAATTTATATTTTAATCAAATAGTATTAAATAATAGTATGAACATAAATTAGAAATACTTTATAATAATAAAATGTTATACTATAATAATATCTAGTTGATAATTATACTAAAGAAGATTCGTAATTTAATGGAGATGAAAGTAATGGTTAAAATATATTTAGAAGATGAAAATAAAACTAAAGAAATCGGATATAAATTAGGAAACTTACTTGTACCAGGAAGTGTAATATGCTTAATCGGAGATTTAGGTGCAGGAAAAACTACAATGACTCAAAGTCTTGCTAAAGCACTAGAAGTAGATGATTATATAACAAGTCCTACATTTACAATAGTGAATGAATATGAAGGAAAAATGCCTTTATATCATTTTGATGTATATAGAATTGGTAGTAGTGATGAAATGTATGATATAGGATATGAAGAGTATATAAATGGTGAAGGTGTATGCATCATAGAATGGGCAAACTTAATAGAAGATATACTTCCAGATGAATATTTACATATAGAGTTAAAATATAAAGATATGTCTAGAGAAATGATATTAAATCCAGTTGGAGAAAAATACGAAAAAATAGTTGAGGAGCTGACAAAATAATGAAGGTTTTAGGTATAGATACATCTTCATTAGCTACAAGTGTGGCTGTTATAGAAGATAATAAGTTAATATGTGAATATACAATAAACACTAAAAAAACACATTCTCAAAAGCTTATGCCAATGATAGAGAATATGCTAAATATAAGTGATTTAAATATAAATGAGATAGATTTAATAGCGGTATGCGAAGGTCCAGGATCATTTACAGGATTAAGAATAGCTATGGCAACAGCTAAAGCAATAGCACATGTAAATAACTTGCCTATAGTAGGTGTAAATTCAGTAGAACTATTAGCAGGAAATATGAATTTATGTGATAAAAAGATATGCTCTATATTAGACGCTCAAAGAACTCAAGTTTATATGGGTCAATATAAATTTGATAATAATAAGTTAGTTGAATTAAAAGGTGTAGATGTAATTGAAATAGATGAACTTATAGAAGAATTAAAAAATACTAATGAAGATTGGATTATAGTTGGAGAAGCTGTATACAAATATGAAGATAAGCTTAAGAATATAGATAATATACATATACCAGCACCATCTCATAATGTAAGTAAGGCTAGTAGCTTATGTTCAATAGCAATAGATAAGTATAATAATAATATAGATGTTTATGATTGCTATAGTATAAATCCATTATATATAAGAAAATCTCAAGCAGAAGTTCAATATGATGAAAAAATGAAGAGGTTAAATGATGGAAAATAATATAGTTATAGAGCAAATGACATCTAAAGATATTGATGGAGTTTTTGAAGTTGAAAAAAATTGTTTTGAACATCATTGGTCTAAGGATGCATTCAAAAAAGAATTAAATAATGATGTTGCAAGATATTTAGTAGCCAAAGTAGATGGGAAAATTGTTGGATATGTTGGTATATGGTTTGTAATGGATGAAGGTCATATTACAAATGTTGCTGTTCATAGTGATTATAGAGGAAGAAAAATCGGAGATAAATTAGTACAAGCTTTAGTAGAGCTTTGTAGAGAAAATAAGATAGTATCAATGACATTAGAAGTTAGAGTTTCTAACATAGTAGCACAAAATCTTTATAAAAAATATGGATTTAAGCTAGCAGGAATAAGAAAAGAATATTACAGCGATAACAAAGAAGATGCCATGATAATGTGGAATGATATAAAGGTGGTGTAAATATGAAAGACATAATAACATTAGCTGTTGAAAGTAGTTGTGATGAAACATCTGTTGCGGTTTTAAAAAATGGAAGAGAAGTTTTATCAAATATAATAAATACTCAAGTTGATTTACATAAAAAATTTGGGGGTGTAGTACCAGAGGTTGCATCAAGAAAACATATAGAAAATATAGATGTAGTATTACAAGAAGCTTTAGATAAAGCTAATATTACATTAGATGATATAGACCATATTGCAGTAACTTATGGACCGGGATTAGTTGGTGCATTATTGGTTGGATTATCTCATGCTAAAGCACTTTCATTTACTTTAAATAAACCTTTAGTTGGAGTTAATCATATAGAAGGACATGTAAGTGCTAATTATATAGAACATAAAGATTTAAAACCACCATTTATAACTTTAATAGTATCTGGAGGGCATACTCATTTAGTAGAAGTAAAAGATTACGGAGAGTATGAAATATTAGGTAGAACAAGAGATGATGCATCTGGAGAAGCATTTGATAAAATAGCTAGAGCTATGGGATTAGGATATCCAGGTGGACCGATAGTTGATAAATTAGCTAAGCAAGGTAATAAAAAAGCCATAGACTTCCCAAGAGCGTATTTAGATGAAGGATATGACTTTAGTTTCAGTGGATTAAAATCAGCAGTTTTAAATTACTTAAATGCTAAGAAAATGAAGAAGGAAGAAATAGTTGTTGAAGACGTTTGTGCATCTTTCCAAGAAGCAGTTGTTGAAGTATTATCTCAAAAAGCTATAAAAGCAGCTAAGGAAAAAGGATATAATACTATAACTCTTGCTGGAGGAGTTGCATGTAACTCAGCTCTTAGAGATAAGCTTACTGAATTAGGTGAACAAAATAATATAGATATAAAATATCCATCTCCAGTTTTATGTACGGATAATGCAGCAATGATAGGTTGTGCAGGGTACTATAGTTATTTAAATGGAAGAAGAGATGATATGAGTTTAAATGCTGTTCCTAACTTAAGAATAGGTCAAAAATAAACTTATAATAGTTATAAAATATAATAAAAAAATCCTATATCTTAAATTTAAGATATAGGATTTTTTTACTTAAAAAATGATATCTTGAGCAACGGATGTATCCGTAGCGGTAGCAAGGATATATCGTTGGCGATATGAAATGTTTCGCCGACACGTCGCTTAAGCAAAGCGAATTTTTTAATTGATTTCTTTAACAATATTATTAGCCCATTTTTTAGATAATGCTCTAGGTACACCAAATATAAATTTAGCAATTTCTTCAGAATAACTAAGAAGAACTAGAATATATATAGGAGCACCTTTAATAGCAGCTAAGAAAGTAAGAGGAATAGAAACAAACCACATACATCCTAATTCTAAGAATAAAGCATATTTTGTATCTCCGCCACTTCTTAATATACCTATTACAATAAGAGTATTAAATGCCCTTAAAGCTAACATTATACCCATTATAAAGAATATTTTTGTCATATCAGATGCTAAATCGCTTGATACACTAAACATTTTTAATAATATAGGAATATTTAATATTAATAAACCACCACAAATTAGTCCTACTATAACTACTAATTTAGAAAACTTCTTGGCATAAGTTATAGCAGTATCTATTCTATCAGCACCTAGTTCATTACCTAGCATAATAGATGCACCAATACCGATACAAACAGAAGTTATAATAAAGAAATTACCTGTACTTGTAGCTATTTGGCTAGCAGCTATTGCTGAAGTACCAGCTTTTGAATAAGCTACAGAATATAAAATAGTACCAATTGCCCATGTAGTATCATTTATAAATATAGGTAAAGTTTTTGATATAAAAGTATGGACAAAATCTTTATCTATAAGTTTAAAGTCTTTAAAAGTAAATTTTAATACATAATCTTTTTTAATAAAGTACACATAGACAATTATTAAAGAAAATTCAAACATTCTAGCTATAACGGTAGCTAAAGCTGCACCCTTAACCCCTAAAGCAGGAAAAGCAAAGTTACCAAATATTAAGCAATAGTTTAAAAATATATTAACTACTAAAGCAATAGAACTACATATCATACCAAGTTTTGGGTTTCTAACACTTCTAGATCCCATACTAAATACAGTACTAATTGCTATAAGTGGATAACAAAATATTATTATACTAAAATATTCTTTACATAATCTAACGACTTCAGGGTCTTTAGAGAAAGTATTTATAATATTAGTTGGAAATGCTGTTGCTAGAAATACAAATATAATACTAAGACCAACTGATAATAAAACAGTGAAGCTAGTAGTTTTTTTTATATTATTTCTATCATTTTTTCCATAAAATTGAGATATAAATACTCCTGAACCACCAACTATTCCGGATAATGCCATATTAAATAAAAAGAAATACTGATTTGCAACACCTATTGAAGCTACAGACTCTTCACCTAAACTACTTATCATAACAGTATCTATTATATTTACAGATGTAGATATAAGTTGTTGTATTATTATTGGGATACATAAGGAGATAAGTAATTTATAAAATCTTTTATTATTATCATTTAAGGAAAATAATCCTTTCATGTAATCACCTCTTTTTATAAATTTTTATGATATAAATAATAGCATAATAATGCTTTTATGTAACTATATAAAAATTACAATATAAAAAAGACCTCGTAATAATTTTATATTATTTCGAGATCTTTTTTGCTACATTAGAGACTCCCATTCTTCGTAAAGTGCTGATAATTTTTCTTCTAGACTAGCTTTTTGCTGGCTAACATCTTTAGATTTTTCTGGATTAGAGTAAACTTCTTCCTGACATAAAAGAATGTCCATTTCTTCTATTTTAGCTTCAGTTTCTTCTATTTCTTTTTCTATGTTTTGGCGCTTAACTCTATTTTTTTTCTCAGCTTCTCTTTGTTCTCTTTCTTTCTTTTTTTCTTCTTTAAGTTGAGTTTTTGTTTTTTCTTCTATTACTTCAACATTATTCATTTCTTGAACTTGTTTTTTCTTTTCTATATAGTAATCATAATTTCCAAGATATTCAGTGATTCCATTCTCATCTAAAACTAATACTTTATCTACAACTGTATTTAAGAAATATCTATCATGAGATATTGTAAATATAGTTCCTGTATAACCAGATAAAGCTTCTTCAAGAACTTCTTTAGAGTCTATATCTAAGTGATTTGTAGGTTCGTCTAGTAACAATAAGTTTGCATTAGATAATATAAGTTTAAGTATAGCTACTCTAGCTCTTTCACCACCGCTTAAAGTTGAAATCTTTTTAAATACTTCTTCTCCTTCAAATAAAAATGCACCTAACATACTTCTTAAATCTGTTTGAGTCAAATGTTTATTATCTTCCCAAATTTCATCGATAATAGTGTTATCTAGAGTAAGTGTTTTTTGTTCTTGGTGGAAATAAGATACATTAACATTAGTTCCAAATTTTATATTTCCAGATAAAGGTGCAATTTCATTCATAATTATCTTAAATAAAGTTGATTTTCCAATACCATTAGCACCTATAAGAGCAACTTTTTCTCCACGGTATATATCTAAATTAAGATCTTTAAATAAAATTCTTTCTCCGTATCCCATAGATATATCTCTTAATTGTAAAACATCATTACCACTAGTAACAGAAGGGTTAAATTCTATTCTAGCTTTTTTTCTATAAGCTTCTGGTTTATCTAATACATCAATTTTTGCTAAAGCTTTTTCTTTACTTCTAGCTCTTTTTAAATGTTTTTCTCGACCAAAAGCTTTAAGTCTTTCTATTGATTCTTCTTGTTTCTTTAAATCCTTTTGTTGATCTTCAAATTTCTTTAATTCTAATTCTTTTTCTATAGCTGAAGCCTTGATAAAATCAGAATAATTACCCTTGTAAGTTTTTAATTTCTTATTATGGATTTCGAAAATTCTATTGACAACTTGGTCTAAGAAGTATCTATCATGTGAAATTAAAATTACAGTACCTTTATATTGCTTTAAGAAAATTTCTAACCATTCTATAGCCTCCGAGTCAAGATGGTTAGTAGGCTCATCTAATAAAAGTAAGGTAGGTTTCTTTAAAAGAAGTTTACCTAATAAAACTCTGGTTTTTTCTCCACCAGAAAGAATACTAATAGGTTTATTCATATCTTCATCACTAAAACCTAAACCTTTTAAAACTCCTTTAGCTTCTGATTTATATCCGTATCCATTCATATCAGAGAATTCTTCCAACTTATTAGAGTATTCATTCATAAGTTTTTCTAGAGCAATAGAGTTTATATTAGAGCTTTCTTCAGAGATTTTATGTTCTAAATCTCTTAGATATTTTTCCATATCAATTACATCTTTAAAAACCTCAAGAACTTCTTCAAGGATTGTATTTTCAGAATGGAAATTTGTATTTTGTTCTAAATATCCAATCTCACAATCTTTAGAAGTATAGATATCTCCGCTATCATAACCATATATTCCAGAAATTATTTTAAATAGAGTAGTTTTTCCCGTACCATTAACCCCAATTATACCGACTTTATCGCATTCATTTACTGTGAAATTTACGTTTTCTAATACAGAATCTATTCCAAAACTTTTATTTAAGTTATTACAAGACAAAACAATCATAAATTTCTACCTCCTTAAACTACCTAAAATTATAATGTTTTGGTATAATATAATCAAGGATATATATATTTTGTTTTGGGAAATATAAAAGAATAGTAAATATTAACTATCAGGAGGTGAGAAGATGGCAGAAAAAAACATATCTATGGCAGTAATAAGAAGATTACCTAAATATCATAGATACTTAGGTGATTTATTAGATAAAGATGTTCAAAGAATATCTTCTAAAGAATTAAGTGATATAATAGGATTTACAGCATCTCAAATCAGACAAGACTTAAATAATTTTGGTGGATTTGGACAACAAGGATATGGATATAATGTAGAGGCTTTACATAAGGAAATTGGTAATATACTAGGTCTAAACAAGATATACAAATCAGTACTTATAGGAGCTGGAAACCTTGGTCAAGCTATAGCTAACTATGCTGGATTCAGAAAATCAGGATTTGAAATTAAAGCATTATTTGATGCTAACCCTAGAATGATCGGATTAAAAATAAAGGATTTTGAAGTATTAGACTCAGAAAACTTAGAATCTTTTGTTAAAGAGAATGATATTGATATTGCAATATTATGTATACCTAAAAATGGAGCACAAGATATTGTTGACAGATTAGTAAAGGTAGGAGTAAAAGGTATTTGGAATTTTGCCCCTATAGATTTAGAAGTTCCTAAAGGTGTAATAGTAGAAAATGTAAATTTAACAGAGAGTTTATTTACATTATCATATTTAATGAAAGAAAATGAATAAATAAAAAAAGCTATCTTTAATGAATAAATTTACATATAAGATAGCTTTTATTTTTATTATTCTGGTTGAGGAGCATCAACAGGACAAACTGCTGCACAAGAACCACATTCTATACAAGTGTTTGCATCTATAACATATTTGTCGTCTCCTGCAGATATACATTCAACTGGACATTCAGCTTCGCAAGCACCACAGCTTATACAAGCATCGTTTATTATGTAAGCCATTGTAAAATTCCCCCCTTATCATAAATTTAAGATAATTATACCAAAAAAAGAGTATATATACAATTGATTTATTGTATATGATATTTATTTATATAGTGTTCTTATTAAATTTTATAAATTATTACGAACATATTGAATAAAATTTTTAACTGCTGGAGCTAAAAATATATTTTTCATATAAGCTAAATATAATTGTCTAGTACATTTAGGATTATTCACCATACTTCGTAAAATATAAAAAACGATAAATAATTAATAAATGATATATTTAAGGGTTTTAACATAGTAACTATAATATAAAAAACTATTATGTGATAAATTATTATTATGAATATAAAACAATAGGAGATAAATTCATGAGTAATGTTGTTCAAGTAAAAGAATTAAGACTAGGTGAAGGGGTACCTAAAATATGTGTACCATTAGTAGGAAAAACTAATAAACAAATAATGGATGAAGCTAAATATTTAAAAACATTAAAGTTAGATTTAGTGGAATGGCGTGTAGACCACTATGAATATGTAGAAGATTTAAACAAAGTAAAAGAAGTTTTAAAACAACTTAGAGAAGAAATAAAAGATTTACCTATACTATTTACTTTTAGAAGTAAAAAAGAAGGTGGAGAAAAGGAAGTTTCTATTGAGTATTATATAGAATTAAATAAAGAAATAGCTACTACGAAAATGGTAGATTTAATAGATGTTGAATTATTTACAGGAGATGAGGCTGTAAGATATATAGTAACTCATGCTCATAACAATAACGTTAAAGTTGTAATGTCTAATCATGATTTTGATAAAACACCTGATCAAAAAGAAATCGTTAACCGTCTTTGTAAAATGCAAGATTTAGGAGCTGATTTACCTAAAATAGCAGTTATGCCAAATAGTGCAAAAGATGTATTAACATTATTATGTGCAACAGATGAAATGGTAACAGAACATGCAAAAAGACCAATAATAACTATGTCTATGGGTGGTACTGGTTTAGTAAGTCGTATATCAGGAGAAACTTTTGGTTCTGCACTTACATTTGGAGCAGCTAAAAAAGCTTCAGCACCAGGTCAAATAGCAGTACAAGATTTATATGAAGTATTAAATTTAATACACAAAAGCAGATAATTAGGTTTATAAATATATATTTTTTAAATAAGAAAATTCAGTAACTATAAATTTATCTATAGAAATCTTCAAGAAATAAAAATAACAATAATTATTTTTAATTTACTTGGAGGGATTTACATGAAAAGATTTGATAAAGATGTTGATATAGATGAAAAAATAATAGAGTTAAAGTTAGCTATGAAAAATATATAAATAATATTAGATTATACAAAATATATTCTGTTGCATTTATATTGACAATCATCATAAAAAAGTACATAAATATAGTATTTATGTTAGTAAATATCTTAATATCTATAAATTTCTTTACTTATAAATGTAATTGATATATAATATTTATTAAGAATGTATTTTTAGGTGATACATTGGATAAAATAATTAATTTAATTAATTACAAAATAAATATTTATGCAAGATGTAAATTTAAAAATTATTATTAAATATTAAAATAATTCAGTTAAATTATTAATATAAGGATACTATATAAATTAAAAAAATAGATTACAAAATAGTTACAATTAAAAATTTACAAAAATCTTGTGTATTAGTATTTTATCCTAAATGATAATAACACCTATAAAAATAACACATAATTATATTTATGGTTAATTTTTGGAGGGAGAAATATTATGAAGAGAAAAATATTAGTACCAATGTTTGCATCAGTAATGGCATTATCAATGAATACAGTAGCAAACGCAGATCAAATAGAAAACAATGAAAATGATAAAAATTCAGATAGAACTTTAGATTTAGGAGAATACCAAGAAGTTACATATAAAACAGCAGTTGTTAAAGATGGAGTTGCTGTAAAGATAAGAAAAAGTGGAGATGTTCAAACTGTTGCTTATACAGGAGACGAGTTTAAAGTCATAGGAACTCAAGATGAATGGATTAAAGTAGCTTTAGAAGATGGAGATGGATGGCTAGCTGCTAGATATGTTGATATAAAAGAATCAATTGGATATACTACAGTAGAAAAGGTAAACTTTAGAACAGAAGCAAACACTGATTCTGAAATAATAAAAGAGTTAGAATTAGGTTCTACAGTAAAAGTATTAGAAGTAAATGAAAGTTGGTTAAAGGTTAAAAAAGGTGAAGATGAAGGGTATATAAGATCACTTTATGTATCAGATGAAGCACCAGTTATAGAAGAAGAGGAGTCAGTAGTTGTTAATGAAACTCAAGTTTCTAACACTCAAAATAACAGTAATCAATCTTCTTCAAGTTCTAATAATTCATCAAGTAGCAGTAATGGACAAACTCAAAATAGCAATAGTTCATCAAGCTCTAGTAACTCTTCAAATAGTAGCAATGGGCAAACTCAAAAGCCTGTACAAAATAACGATAATTCATACAATCCGCCAGCGTCTAGTACATCATCTGTACAAGCGGTTTTAAATTTAGCTTATTCTAAAATAGGATGTCCATATGTTTGGGGAGCAGAAGGTCCAAATTCATTCGATTGTTCTGGATTTACATCTTATGTATTTAGAAATGCAGTTGGAGTAAGTTTACCTAGAACATCTAGTGCTCAGTCTGGATACGGAAAAACTGTAAGTAAGTCAAACTTACAAGCAGGAGATTTAGTATTTTTCAATACTAGTGGTAAAGGAGTTAGCCACGTTGGTATATATGTTGGTGGAGGAAAGATGGTACATGCACCTTCATCTGGAAAAACAGTTAGTGTAACTAGTATAAACTCATCTTACTATAGTTCAAGATTTGTTACAGCTAAGAGAGTTTTATAATAAAATATAAGAATCCACCTATAAAAATAGGTGGATTCTTTATGTTAAAGTGGAATAAATTGG
>DHKFR23503__coassemble_714_pt1 | contig 35506 bp, 34 predicted proteins | sample DHKFR23503__metabat2_high_PE_003 | metagenome-assembled genome bin DHKFR23503
ATATCTTGAAGCTCGTTGTATCTTTGTAATATAGATTGAACTCCTCTAGCTACTTCATAGTGTTCTTTTCCTACTATTTGTGGGTCTAAAACTCTTGAACTAGATTCTAATGGATCAACTGCTGGGAATATCCCTAGAGATGCTATTTGTCTAGATAAAACTGTTTTAGCATCTAAGTGGTTAAATGTTGTAGCTGGTGCCGGGTCAGTTAAGTCATCGGCAGGAACGTATACAGCTTGAACAGATGTTATAGAACCACTCTTAGTTGATGTTATTCTTTCTTGTAGTCTACCCATCTCTGTAGCTAATGTTGGTTGATATCCAACTGCTGATGGTGTACGTCCAAGAAGTGCCGAAACCTCAGATCCCGCTTGAGTAAATCTGAATATATTGTCAACGAATAATAATACGTCTTGATTTTCTTTATCTCTAAAGTGTTCTGCCATTGTAAGTCCTGTTAAAGCAACTCTCATTCTCGCTCCAGGTGGCTCATTCATTTGTCCGAATACTAGAGCAGTCTTTTTGATAACTCCAGAATCAGTCATTTCTTCATAAAGGTCATTACCTTCTCTTGTTCTTTCTCCAACACCTGCGAATACTGATAATCCACCGTGTTGAGAAGCTATATTTGTTATAAGCTCTTGTATAAGAACTGTTTTACCAACTCCAGCTCCTCCGAATAATCCTATTTTCCCACCTTTTAAGTATGGTGCTAATAAGTCAACTACTTTTATACCAGTTTCTAGTATTTCAGCAGTTGGCTGTAATTCTTCAAATTCTGGTGCCGGTCTATGTATAGGCATTTGTGGTGCATCAGTTGGTGCTGGTTTACCATCAACTGGTTGCCCTAATACGTTGAATATTCTTCCTAATGTTGCATCTCCTACAGGAACAGTTATTGGAGCCCCCGTGTCAACAACATCCATTCCTCTTACAAGTCCATCTGTTGAACTCATTGATATACATCTAACAGTATCGCCACCAACATGTTGTGCAACCTCTGCTACTATTTCTTTATCGCCTTGCTTTATCACTAATGCATTTAATAGATTAGGTAAGCTTTTTTCACTATCAAACTTAACGTCTAATACTGGTCCGATAACCTGAACTATTTTACCTATATTTGCCATGTCCTAACCTCCTTATTATTGAGCTGCTGCCGCTCCTCCAACTATCTCTGATATTTCTTGAGTAACTGCCGCTTGTCTTGCTCTATTGTATACTAATTCTAGTTTTGATATCATTTCGTTAGCATTGTCTGTAGCTGATTCCATAGCAGTTCTTCTTGCAGCTTGTTCCGATGCAAAAGATTCTGCTATTGCCCCATATATACTTCCTGATACATACTTAGGTAGTACATACCCAAGTACTGCATCAGCAGAAGGTAAATATTGAACTGCAGCTTTGCCTTTTTTAACTTTTTCTTCAGTATTTGTATTATCTATTGTAACTGGTAATAATTTTACTATTTTAGGTTCTTGTGATAATGCAGATATAAACTCTGTATAAACAAGATTAACCTCATCAACTTCCCCATTTTTATAAGCTTCCATAGCTACTTGGGCTACTCTACTTGCATCTTCATAAACACATTTTTCTACAGATTCTATATAATCTATTACTTCATAGCCTCTTTTACTTAAAGACTCCTTAGCTTTTTTTCCTACAGTTATAACTTTACCTTTACCTAATTTATTATGATTAAGCACTGATTTTAAAATGTTAGAGTTATAACCTCCAGCTAAACCTCTATCACCAGCTATTACTATATAACATACGTTATTAACTTTTCTTTCTTTTAAAAATATATTTCTACTATTACCCGTATTTTTAGCTATATCTTGAACTGTGTTATATAAAGTATTAAAATATGGTCTTGCACTTTCAGCTTTTTCTTTAGCTTTTCTAAATTTAGATGAAGATACAAGTTCCATAGCTTTAGTTATTTGCTTAGTACTTTCAACACTTTTAATACGAGTCTTAATATCCTTCATTCCAGCTCCTGCCACTGTGTTTACCTCCTTTTTTAAAAAGGATTACGCTTCTATAACAAACTTTTTCTTAAATTCTTTTATAGCGCTAGTTAATTCTTGAGTAAAATCTCCATTTTCAAGAATTTTCTTCCCTATTTCTGGATAGTTTATATTTATAAATTGGAATAATTCAGTTTCAAATCTAGATATATTATTAACTGGTATATCAGATAATAAATCATTTGTAACTGCATGTATTATCATAACTTGGTTTTCAACTTTTAATGGTTGATGCTCACCTTGCTTTAATACCTCAACTATTCTTTCTCCTTGTGCAAGTCTCTTTTTAGTATCTTCATCTAAGTCAGATCCAAATTGAGAGAATGCAGCAAGTTCTTTATATTGAGAGTAAAGAAGCTTTAATGGTCCTGCAACTTTTTTCATTGATTTTATTTGAGCAGAACCTCCAACTCTTGATACTGATATCCCAGGATCAACTGCTGGTCTTATACCTGCATAGAATAATTCAGGTGTTAAGTATATTTGTCCATCTGTTATTGATATAACGTTTGTTGGTATATATGCAGAAACGTCTCCAGCTTGAGTTTCTATTATAGGTAATGCAGTTATAGAACCACCACCTAATTCATCTGATAACTTAGCTGCTCTTTCTAATAATCTTGAGTGTAAATAGAATACATCCCCAGGATAAGCCTCACGTCCTGGTGGTCTCTTAAGTAATAATGACATCTCTCTGTATGCAACTGCATGTTTAGTTAAGTCATCATATACTATTAATACATGTTTTCCTTCAAACATAAATTCTTCACCCATTGCAACTCCAGCATATGGCGCTATGAATTGAAGTGGTGCAGATTCAGAAGCACTTGCAGATACTACTATTGTGTAGTCCATAGCTCCACCTTTTTCTAAAGTGTTAACTAATTGAGCTACTGTAGAACGCTTTTGCCCTATTGCAACATATATACATATAACATCTTTACCTTTTTGGTTAAGTATTGTATCTATACATATAGATGTTTTACCAGTTTGTCTATCTCCTATTACAAGCTCTCTTTGCCCCTTACCTATTGGTATCATGGCATCTATAGCTTTTATTCCTGTTTCTAATGGTTGATGAACAGATTTTCTAGCCATTATTCCTGTAGCTTCAGATTCAACTGGTCTTGTTTTATTTGTATTTATAGGTCCTTTTCCATCTATAGGTTGACCTAATGCATTTACAACTCTTCCTATTAAGGCTTCTCCAACAGGAACAGAAACTACGTTTCCAGTTCTTTTAACTACATCGCCTTCTTTTATACCTTGATCATCACCAAGCATAACTGCCCCAACCATATCTTCTTCAAGGTTAAGAGCCATTCCATAAACTTCTCCTGGGAATTCTAAAAGTTCTCCAGCCATAGCATTTTCTAGTCCATAAACACTTGCTATACCATCTCCAACTTTTAAAACACTTCCTGTATCTGTTAATTCAACTTTATTTTCATAATTCTTTATTTGTTCTTTTATTATTGAACTTATTTCTTCTGGTCTTAAATTCATGGGTTCACCGCCATTCTAAGATATTACTTGAGATAGTTGTTTTTTCATTTTAGATAAACGAGTTTTAACTGTTCCATCTATCTCTTCATTTCCAAGTTTAACTAAAACTCCTCCTAATATAGTTTTATCAACTATATTATTTAAGGTAACGTTTTTATTGTATTTTATAGAAAGATTCTTTTCTAAATCTTTGATTTCTTTTTCACTTAATTCAACTGCAGTTATTGCAGTTCCTTCTAATATATTGTTCTTATCATTTAATAAGCCTTTATATGATTCTTTTATATTTTCTATAGTTGATATTCTGTCTTTATCTATAACTATTTTTAAGAAATTATTCATACTGTTGCTTAATTGGTTTTTGAATATATTTTGTATTACATTTTTCTTATCTTCTCTGCCAATTAAAGGTGATTTTAAGAAATTATATAAATCTTTATTTTCATTAAATATTTCTACTAATTCACTTAATTCTTGATATAGTTCACTAGTAGTTTGAGTTTCCTCCCCAACTTCAAATAAAGCCTGTGCATATCTATCTGCTATTACATTTATCATTTAGATTCGCCCACCTCTTTTATAAAGTTATCTATTAACTCTTTATGTTTGTTAGAATCTATATCTTTTTCAATAACTTTAGATGCAGCTAAAACTGCTATGTTAGAGATTTCATTTTTTATCTCATTCATAACTTTTTGTCTTTCTTGTTCTACATCCTTACTAGCTTTTTCTTTTAATTGAATTGCTTCTTGTTTAGCATTAGCTATTATTTCAGCTTCTTTTTGCTCTGCTCTTAAAGTAGCTTGCTTAATTATTTCTTGGCCTTGTTCTTTTGCTGAAGTTAACTTTTCTTCATATTCTGATTTTAAAGATAAACCTTCTTTTTTAGCTCTTTCTCCTTGCGCTAAACTTTCTCTTATATCATTTTCTCTCGCTTCTATTATTCCTAATACAGGTTTAAATAATAGTTTCTTTAAAAGGAAAAATACTAAGAAAGTATTTACAAGTTGAAATATAAATTCATATGTTATACCTATTAGCGGCTTAAATTCCATATGTATCCTCCTTTCCACTAATAACCATTTATAATTAGAAGATGGCTTAACCATCTCCTAATTATAAACTTCAAATAATTCTTTACAAAATTTTCTTAATATATTTGAGTTTTTATCCTATAAATGGATTAGCGAATAAAAGGATTATAGCTATAACTAGACCATATATAGCTGATGATTCTGCTACTGCTGCCCCAAGTAACATTGTTTGAGTTATATCTCCTTTTGCTTCTGGTTGGTTACCAACTGCTTCTGCTGCTTTACCTGCTGCAAAACCTTGTCCTATACCTGCTCCTATACCTGTCATAACTGCAAGACCTGCTCCTATAGCTGAACCTGCTGCTATTATTGCTGTATTCATATCCATTTTTCTTTTCCTCCTCGAAATTTTAAATTTTTTATTTATTTTATTTTAGATTGATTACTTATTCTTCTGCTGCATTTCCAACAAACACCATTGTTAACATTATAAATATGAATGCTTGTAGTAATCCTGCAAATAAATCAAAGTATAAATGTAATGGCACTGGTATAACTAATTGACCTATTGGTATTGAAACCCCTGGTATCAATGTTGATAACCATCCTAAGAATCTATATAGTAATGCCATTATAACTGCTCCACCTAGTATATTCCCGAATGGACGGAAACTTAATGATATAGGCTTCGCTACCTCTCCTATTATGTTTAATGGTAATAAAAAAGGTATTGGTTCCAGTAATCCTTTAAAGTACTTAAGACCATGGAACTTAACTCCAGCGTAGTAAATCATAATAAATGTTATCATTGCCCACGCTAATGTAGTATCTAAATCTGTAGTTGGAGATCTAAATCCTAATAATCCTATTAAGTTAGAACACGCAAAGAATAAAAACAAACTTCCTATGTAAGGTACAATATTAGGCATTCTTTTTACTGTTTTCTCACCCATAGTATTCTTAACCATTTTATCAAGCCCACCTATTGCAAACTCTAAGAATATTTGAACTTTACTTGTGGGTACTTTTTTTAGATTTCTAGTTAGTAAAAATGATATTATAGCTAAAGCTGCGATTATTATCCAACTTACTACAACAGTTTCACTTAACTTGAAGTTTCCAAAAAACCAAACCCATTTTGCTTGACTCATTCTTATGCCTCCTTTCTTTTCACTTTTTCTATTAATAGTTTTTGTGTTAAAATAACAAATTTAGTAGATAGTAATCCTATAGCAGTTCCAACTATATTCAAATGAGGCGCTTTAGCAGATACAAATAAAACCACTGCCATTATTGCCATTCTAATCAAATATTGACTAGATGAATATATTTGGGCTTTTGTAGATGGCATAGATACCGTTTTATTTATTGTTATCGCTAATAATCTAAGGTTGAGTATTGCTATTAATGTTCCAAATATCAAACTTAATACTATCTGCTTGTTAAGATTAAAAGTTATTGCTAATGCTAGTAATATTAATAAATCATACACTACAATACCTTTTGTTAAATTTTTAATTTGATTTTGTAGCTTATTATCCACAATTTCACTTCCTTTTTGTATATACAATTAAAGTTTTATATACTCCCATAAAGGCTCCACCTATACCTAATAACATAAATATTAATGTTAATATTGGAGATGTATTTAGCTTAGAATCTAAAAACTTTCCTATAAATGTACACCCTAATATACAAATTAATATCATAATACCTAATTGAGTTATTAAAGAAAGCATACTTGCAATTTCTATATATGTTCTTTTTTTATTCATTGATTAATATATCCTCTCTGAAAGAATATAAATTTATTATTCATTCACCTTATTCTACCATATTTTTATTTTTTTTGGAATTAATTTCTTGATTTTTGATTCAATTTGAATTTTAGTGAATTTTTTATGCGAAAAATCAAATTTTCAATTTGTAATATTATCCTAATATTAAGATAGTTCTAATACACTTATAAAAGCTATGTTATAGCTATATTTTTATTTATATCCGTATTTTTTCTTTTATAACATATTTTTAATCTAATACTATTGATATGCGTAACTTGAAAAAAATATATCCAATTTTATTCATTATTTTAATATAAGTTTTACATTAGAAATTTATATTAAAATAAAACTATAAAAAAAGAATCTATAATTCATAGATTCTCTTTTTTATATTAATTATTTAATTCTTCTTTTAATATCAAATTCCTTTTTTTTTACATAAATTATTTAGTTCCGTACAATCTATCTCCTGCATCTCCTAGTCCAGGAACTATATATCCATGATCATTTAATTTTTCATCTATAGCAGCTACATATATATCTACATCTGGATGATATTTTTGAACTTCTGCTATCCCTTCTGGAGCTGCAACTAAGTTAACTAATTTTATAGAATTAGCTCCTCTTGATTTTAATACATCTATTGCTGCAACTGCTGATCCTCCTGTAGCAAGCATTGGATCAACTATTATCATTTCTCTTTCTTCAATATCTTGAGGAAGCTTACAGTAATATTCTACTGGCTTTAATGTTTCTGGATCTCTATATAATCCAACATGTCCAACCTTAGCAGCTGGAGTTAAACTTACTAATCCATCTACCATTCCTAAACCTGCTCTTAGTATAGGAACTATTCCTAATTTTTTACCCGATATAACTTTAGATTTTGTTTTTGTTACAGGTGTTTCTATTTCTACTTCTTCTAATTGTACATTTCTAGTTATTTCATATCCCATTAACATACTTATTTCTGTCAAAAGTTCTCTAAAATCTTTTGAACCTGTATTTTTATCTCTCATTAATGTTAATTTATGTTGTATTAATGGATGGTCTGTTACTATTACTTTACCCATTACCTAAACCTCCTATTTACTATATTTTAATTCTATTTCTTTTATCATATTAACTCTTTTTGAGTGTCTATCTCCCTCAAATTCTGTATTTATCCATGCATCTACAATTTCTAAAGCTAATCCTCGACCTAATACCCTTTCTCCTAAAGATAGCATATTAGCATTATTATGAGCCTTAGACATTTTTGCAGAGAATACATCAGATACAACAGCGCATCTTATACCAGGAACCTTATTAGCAGCTAAAGATATCCCTATACCTGTTCCACAACACACTATTCCATAATCTACTTCCTTAGATATAACTGCATTTGCAACTTTCTCACCAAATATAGGATAATCAACTGACTCTAGAGAATTATCTGGTCCAAAGTCTACACATTCAATACCTTTTTCTTTCAGATATTTTATTATTTCTGATTTTAAATTATATCCTCCATGATCACTAGCTAATCCTATTTTCATATGTACAATACCTCCAATTATATTCATATCATTTATATTATAAAATACATCTTGTCCCATTATACATTATTTGTTCACGTTTTTATAGATATAATTTTAAACATTTATAATTTTATATCCTGCTGATTTCAAAAGTCTATTCATTATAGCTTGACCTACTCCATACGTTGAAAATTCTTCTGAATATACTACATCAATATTCATTTTATCCATTTGTCTTAATGCATGAAATAAATTACATCCTACTTCTTCTAAAGTATTACCTAAAGATAAAACTTCTCCTTTGTATTTATCCTTATTTTTTTCTAGACACATTACCCCAGTTCTTATACCATTTTTTTTATTTTCTTCTACAAGAGAATTTATTTTTTCTATAATATTATTTTCATTTCCTGATACAATATATACATCAGCATCTGGAGAATAGTGTGTATATTTCATACCTGGAGCTTTAGCCTTATCATTGTCTTCTTTTCTTGCTAAAGAAGGATCTACTAAAACTTCACCTATTACTTTTTCTAACTCTTCTTTAGTAATACTTCCAGGTCTTAATATCATAGGAGTTTCTGTTGTTACATCTAATACTGTTGACTCTAAACCAAAATTACAATCTCCACCTAAAACTATACCGCTAACTCTTCCATTCATTTCTTCATAAACATGATCAGCCTTGGTAGGAGAAGGCCTTCCTGAAATATTTGCAGATGGAGCAGCTATAGGAACTCCTGCTTGCTTTATTATTTCTCTAGCAATTGGATGAGATGGCATTCTTATAGCAACTGTTTCTAGTCCACCACTTGTTTTATATGGTACTATATCTTTTTTATCTAATATAATAGTTATAGGCCCTGGCCAGAAATGTTCCATTATAATTTCAGCCTTCTCATTTATATTTTTTGCTAGATTATATACTTCTTCTTTGCTATATACATGTACTATAAGTGGATTATCACTTGGTCTACCTTTAGCTTCATATATTTTTTTTACAGCATCTTCATCCAGAGCATTTGCTCCTAATCCATATACAGTTTCTGTAGGAAATATTACCGTTTTTCCTTTTTTCAATAATTCTGCTTGTTTTTTTATTTCACTTTTATCTATATTATTTATATCTATTTTACTTATTATAGTGTTCATCTTTAGTATACCTACTTTCATCATCTTTTTAGATGTAATATACAATTATTGTCCCAATTAAAAAACCTATTATACAATATAAACTTCTCGATTTTGGAAATATTTCTTCTAATACAACATACATCATTGTACCTGCTGCTAATGCAAGAAATACTCCTATTAATGAATGAAATACTCCTCCGAAATAAGCTCCTATAAAACTTCCTATTCCCATCGGTATTCCTGCTATTATTGTAAACAAAATAACCTTGGATATTTTCATTTTACTTCCAACTAAACTCAATGCCATCGCTAGACCTTCAGGAACATTATGTATTCCTATTATTATTGCAAGTGTCATACCTAATGTTTCAGTAGACATAAAAGATGAGCCTATAGCTAACCCCTCTGGTAAATTATGTAATAATATGCTTATAAATATAAGATATCCAGCTTTCATTTCTTTAGACATATCTAACTTTGTTTTTAAAAACATAGTTAGTAGTACACCTATAAATATAAATATTACAGTAGGTAATACACCCATTTCATTCATAGACTCTTTCATCAAGTCAAATACAACTACAGCTAGCATTACTCCACCAGATAAACCCATAAAGAAATCTAAATACTTATCGACGTTTCTTTTAAATAAAGCAGATATGATTCCTCCAAGACCTGTACCGATAACACCAGCAAGTAATCCTATTATGGTTATTCTAAGTATCATATTTACCCTCCTTGTATTATATATAACATTATATACAGTACAAAGAGATAACATTACCAAAGTTATTATAGAAAATTCTTTAACTTAAAATACATATCAAAATACTTATATAGACTTTTAAATAATTAATCATCAATATTAATTAAATATCTAAAATAGTTAAAAATATTTTAAGTTACTCAAAAAAATCCCTAGATTAATAGGGATTTATATTGATGACATCTTTTCAGTTTGATCTACAGTTATTAAAGCATCTATCATTTCATCGATATCTCCATCTATGAATGAATCTAACTTATATAATGTTAAGTTTATTCTATGATCACTTACTCTTCCTTGAGGGAAATTGTAAGTTCTTATTCTTTCAGATCTATCTCCTGTACCAACCTGGCTCTTTCTTTCTGCCGCTATATCTTTATTTTGCTCAGCTATAGCTTTATCATTTAATCTAGCTACTAATATTTTTAGTGCTTGTTCTTTATTCTTTAACTGAGATTTACCATCTTGGCAAGATACTACTTCTCCTGTTGGTATGTGAGTTATTCTTACCGCAGAGTCAGTAGTGTTAACACTTTGTCCACCATTTCCTGAAGAACGGAATACATCTATTCTTAAATCATTTGGGTTTATGTTTACTTCTACTGCTTCAACTTCTGGTAAAACTGCAACTGTTGCAGTTGATGTATGGATTCTTCCTCCTGATTCAGTAGAAGGTATTCTTTGAACTCTATGAACTCCTGATTCATACTTAAGTCTTGAGTATGCACCTTGACCTTTTATTAAGAATGATACCTCTTTATATCCACCAACACCAGTATCACTTGCACTTAATAATTCCATTTTCCATCTTCTTCTCTCTGCATATCTAGAATACATTCTAAATAAATCACCTGCAAATAGAGCTGCTTCATCTCCACCTGCTCCACCTCTTATCTCAACGATAACGTTCTTATCATCATTAGGGTCTTTAGGTAATAATAATATCTTAAGCTCTGCTTCTAATGGCTCAACCATATCTTCCATCTCTGATAATTCCATTTTAGCTAACTCTCTTAACTCTTCATCTGATTCTTCTTGTAATATTTCCTTTGAATCAGCTATACTTTGTAATACATTTGTATACTCTCTGTATTTCATTACTATTGGCTCTAAATCAGCATGTTCTTTCATGAACTTTTGCCATGTTTTTTGATCATTTATTATTTCAGGATCACTTATTTTTTCTGTTAAATCTTTATATTTATCTTCTAGTACTTCTAGCTTTTTTAGCATATTTTCACCTCTTTATTTGTCAATATCAATTCTTTGATTATATCATAGTTTAAAACCTATAACAACTCTATCAATTCCTTGTATATCCTTCTTTTTGTATATTTTAGTATATCCATATGACTTCATTATTTCTGATACATCTTCAGCTTGATCATGTCCAACCTCATATGCCAATATACCATCTTGCTTTAAATATTTTACTGACTCTTTAGTTATATTTCTATAAAAATCAAGCCCATCTTCTCCACCTTCAAGAGCATTATACGGTTCATAATCTTTCACTTGTGTATGAAGAGTTTCTATATCCTTTTTAGGTATATAAGGGGGATTAGATACTATTACATCAAATTGTTTTTGTTTATCTTGTATAGCACTAAACAAATCTGATTTTATAAACTCAATTTTATTATCCACTTTATTATTTATAGCATTTATTTTTCCTACTTCTAGAGGTATATCTGATATATCAAAAGACATTACTTTTGAATTTTCTATATATTTAGCTAAACTTACAGTAATTGCACCCGATCCAGTTCCGATATCAAGTATATCTATTTTTTCACTTTTATCTTTACAAAGATCTATTATTTCCTCAACTAATGTTTCAGTATCTGGTCTAGGAATTAAAACACCTTCTTTTACAAAAAAGTCTAATCCCATAAACTCTCTATTACCTACTATATACGCAACAGGTCTTCCATTAATTCTATCATTTATATATTCTATAAATTCACCATATTGTTCTTTTGTAAGTTCCTTATTTAAATTTAAATGTATGTAAATTCTATCAACTCCACCAAGAGCTTTTTGTAAAAACAGTTCTACGTCTAGTCTAGGAGTATCACTTATATTTTCTAGCTCTTGAGAGTATTTAATGATTATATCTCTTATTGTCATAGTATCTCCTTTATTCTTCATTTATTACAGCTTTTAAAGCAGTTAATGCAACTTCTAATTGTTCATCATCCGGTTCTTTAGTTGTAAATTTTTGCAACATCATACCAGGGTATGCGACAATTTTAGTAAATTTATTATTATATTTCCCAAGAAATTTTATTATTTCATAAGATATACCGGCTACTATTGGAATAAATAATATTCTCATGGCAATTCTGACTAATGGATTAGGCCACCCGAAGAAAGAAAATAGTATTATTGATGTAAACATAACTATAAATAAAAAGTTTGTTCCACATCTAGGATGAAGTGTAGTAAATTTTTTAGCATTTTCTACTGTAAGGTCTAATCCACTTTCATAACAATGTATTGATTTATGTTCTGCTCCGTGATATTGAAATACTCTTTTAATATCATTATTTTGAGATATTATAACTATGTATGCAAATAATATACTTATTCTAAGTATTCCCTCTATTAGATTAAGTATTAACTTATTCTCTATTATCTTTGAAAATATACCTCCTACGGTTGTTGGTATAAGTATAAAAATCCCAACAGAGAATAATAGTGATAATACTAAGGATATACCTATTATTGCATCATTAGCTTTATCCTTAAATATCTTTTTTATAAATCTATCAAAAGCATCTTCTTCTCCATCTTCAATAAAAAATTCAGATGAAAAGTTCAAACTTTTTATGCCTTCTATCATAGTTTCTAATAATATAAATGACCCTCTTAAAAAAGGTATTTTATTTATATTTTTTTCATTTATCCAACTTTTAATGTTATTCTTTTTTAACACTATTTTTCCATTATTTTTTCTTATAGCAATAGCCCTTTTGTCTTTAGATTGCATCATTACGCCCTCTATAACAGCTTGACCTCCCACAGATATCTTACTCATTTACCCACCTCTTTAAATTAAAATTTAACTTATATCTATACTTTATTATAATACAAAAAATCCTTTTAAAGTAAAACTTTAAAAGGATATATCAATAAAATTATTTATCTTCACAATGTACTACATGACACTTTCTACATCTAGCTTCATAACTTTCAACTGCACCTACTTGTATTATAGGATCATCATATCTTGCAGGTTGTCCATTTATCAATCTTTGAGATCTCGTAGCAGGTTGTCCACAAACTGAACATATTGCTTGTATCTTGTCAACAAATTCAGATACAGCTAAAAGTCTTGGAGTTGGACCAAAAGGTTCTCCTTTAAAATCCATATCTAATCCAGCCGCAATAACCCTTATTCCTTTATCTGCTAAATCTATAGCTATATCAACTATATTATCATCAAAAAATTGAACTTCATCAATACCTACAACTTGAGTTTTTTCATCTATATAATCATATATTTGATTAGAATCACTTATAGGTATAGCTTTTATGCTATCCCCACTATGAGAAACAACATCTTCCTTGCTATATCTATCATCTATTTGAGGTTTAAATACAACTATATTTTGTTTTGCTATTTTAGCTCTTTTTAATCTTCTTATTAGTTCTTCACTTTTACCACTATACATAGGACCTATTACAGTTTCTATATATCCGTGATTTACTGGTCTATACATGCCTAGTACCCCCTATGAATTGATTATCATATGTTTAATACATAAGTTCAGTAATTAAACAAAAGAAGAGTTGGTTTCCCAACTCCTCTTTTTAAAAAGACTAGTCCATTTTGAATCTCTTCTTGAACTTGTCTATTCTTCCACCAGCTTCTATATTCTTTTGCTTTCCAGTATAGAAAGGATGGCATTCAGAACATATTTCTATTTTTATTTCGTCCTTAACAGAACCAGCTTTAAATGTGTTTCCACAAGCACAACGTACTTCTATAGCTTCGTATTTTGGTTGTATATCTTTTTGCATTCTATTCACCTCTTTCGTTATTCTATAAATTAAATATATTAATTTTTCGTTTTGCAATATCAACTACACCATTATAGCATAAGTTTTTTATCCATTCAAGGAGTTTTTATATTACTTAAATACCTTTTATTGATTTTATAAATTCATCATTATTTTTAGTTTTCTTAAGCAACTCAATAACTTTATCAGTAACTTCTAAAACTGAATTATTACTCATCTCTCTTCTTAACTTCCATAGAGCAGTTTTTTCTTCTTCAGTAAGTAATAAATCTTCTCTTCTTGTTCCTGATTTATATATATCTACAGCCGGGAATATTCTCTTCTCAGCTAGTTTTCTATCTAGATTTAATTCCATATTCCCTGTACCTTTAAATTCTTCAAATATAACATCATCCATTCTTGAACCTGTTTCAACTAATGCAGTTGCAAGTATTGTAAGAGATCCACCTTGTCTTATATTTCTAGCTGCACCAAAGAATTTCTTAGGTCCATGTAAAGCCCCTGGATCTAAACCTCCTGATAAAGTTCTACCTGTTGGAGATATTGTAAGGTTATAAGCTCTTGCAAGTCTTGTAATACTATCTAAAAGTATTACAACATCTTTACCATGTTCAACTAATCTTTGCGCTCTATTTAAAACCATTTCTGCAACCTTAACATGATGGCTTGATACTTGATCAAAAGTAGAGTATATAACATCTCCATTTATGGATTCTCTCATATCCGTAACCTCTTCAGGCCTTTCATCTATAAGAAGAACTATTAATTCAACATTAGGATGATTTTTAGCGATACTATTTGCTACATTTTTAAGTAAACTAGTTTTACCTGCTTTAGGAGGAGCAACTATTAATCCTCTTTGACCTTTTCCTATAGGTGATATTAAATCTATAAGTCTTGTAGCTATATCACTTTGACTTCTTTCTAATGTTAATCTTTCTTCTGGGTATATTGGAGTTAATAATTCAAATGCTTTTCTTTGTATTGCAGTTTCTGGATTCTCATCATTTATCTTTTGAACATATAAAAGAGCTCTAAACTTCTCTCCTGTTTTAGGGTGTCTAGTTATTCCCTTTACTTTATCCCCAGTCTTCATATTAAATCTTCTTATTTGAGATGGTGATACATATACATCTCCTTCTGTTGATAAATAATTCGATCCTCTTAAAAATCCAAATCCATCTGGTAATATTTCTAAAACACCCATTACCTCATCATCTTTTGATGTGTTAAATTCATCTACTATCTTAGATTCTTCAACAATCTTAGGTGTATAGTATCCTTTATTATTTCTCGTATTTACATACTCAGTATTTGATGATTTATTTTCATTTCTTTGATATCTATTATCTGTGTTTCTATCCGTATTTTTCTTTTCATAAGGTTTTATATAGCTTTTATTTTCCACGTTCTCATTTTTCTCTATTTTATTTTCTTGTAATATATTTGTTTTTTCTTCTACAGTTTCTTCTTTTTTTATATTTTCATTTATAAGTTCAATTAATTCATTCTTTTTATATTTACTCACAGATTTTATACCTATTTCTTTAGCTATATCTCTAAGTTGAGTTAATGTTTTACTACCTAATTCATTTGGTGTTATTTGATCTAAATTCAAAAAAATCCTCCTCATCTATCATATAAATATGTATCTTTATATTTTTGGAAATTAAAGGTGTGAAAAAGAAAAGTTTAATTAATAATTAATTTTAATGATATCATCATTAATATGTATGGTCAATAAATAAACTAAATATATACCATAATTTTATACTATATATTTTATACTATTTTAAAAACTTTTAAACTATATATATGTAAATTTTCAAACATTTTAAACTCTATAAATTCTTTTCAATTATTATAATATTTATATATGTAAATAACATAATAACTATATATTTTAATAATTAATATAGGAGCTAGTTCTTAATCAAAAATAGCTCCTTATTTTAATCTTACTCCATATTGTATTTTTTCATTAAATCAACTAATATATCATTTTTATCTAAACTATGAATAGCATCAACAAATCTTATAGTTCCTGTTTTTGCTCTCATTACTACTGATTGAGTTTTCGCCTTATTACTTCCAATATGTTTTACTCCATTTAATAAATCCCCTTCTGTTATACCAGTTGCCGCAAAGAATAAATTATCTCCTTTAGCTAAATCTTCAATAGTTAATACTTTTTCTAATTCTTCATCTGTAAATCCTAATTCATAACATCTTTTTAATTCTTGTTCACTTAATGGACATATTTGAGCTTGCATATCTCCACCCATGCATTTTATAGCAGCCGCTGTTATTACACCTTCTGGGCCTCCACCAATACCCATCATCATATCTATTCCTGTTTCATCAAAGCAAGTTGCTATTCCAGTAGCAACATCTCCATCTCCAAACATTTGAATTCTCGTGCCTAACTTTCTAGCTGCTTCAACTATATAGTTGTGCCTTTCTCTATCTTGAACTGCTATTGTCATTTGTGTTGTATTTTTACCTAATGCTTTAGATACAGCTATTATATTTTCTTCAACTGTTTTATTTAAATCAATAGCACCTTTAGCTTTTGGTCCTACTACTATTTTTTTCATATATGTATCTGGCGCATTTAATAAACTTCCCTTTGATCCAATTGCTATTACAGATATAACATTTGGAAGACCTTTAGCTATTAAAGTCGTTCCATCTAATGGGTCAACAGCTATATCAACTTCCATACTGTCACTAGTTCTCTTACCTACTTTTTCACCAATATATAACATCGGAGCTTCATCAAGTTCTCCCTCTCCTATAACTACTTCTCCACTTATATTTACGGATTCAAAAGCTTTTCTCATCGCCTCAACCGCTGCTCCATCAGCTCCATTTTTATCGCCTCTTCCCATAAATTTTGACGATACTAAAGCTGCAGCTTCTGTTACTCTAACAAGTTCTAGTGCTAAATTTCTATCCATAATATTCATCTCCTCCGTTAGTATTATCAATGAAATTATATATCATGTTTGTTAATTAGTAAACATTTATATACATTTTTATTAATTAGTATACTATATTTTAACTTATTAGACATATTATTTATAACCTAACCATACAATATATAAAAGTTTACTTTATGCTAAATCTATAGTTTAAATGTAATTTCTTTTATTATAAATTAAATATATTTTTTAATATAAAAAATTCGCTTCGCTTGAGCAACGTGCCGGCGAAATATTTCATTTCGCAACGACTTTGTCCGTTACTCAAAATATTTTTTACACTCAAATCCAATTTATTTATATAACTATCTTTGTAATCTTATCAAAAAGTATTAAAGTAATATAATTTACTTAAACGTAAAAAATGCTGTATCCATATGGATACAGCACTTTTTATAACATAGATGCTATTACACTCAGTAAAGCCGTCATACTAGAAACTACTAAAGTTAGTACTATAAATAAGGCTATCATTTTTTGTCTTTTCTTCTGTTTTTGAATTTTACTACTCATCTTATCACTCCATTATTATTTAATTTCAGTTGTATCTTTATCAAATTTATTACATACTTCTCTTAAATATTGTATAAAATCATCTTTTAAATTCTGTCTTTTCAATGCAAAATCTACTGTAGCCTTTAAGAATCCAATCTTATCTCCAACATCATATCGAATACCTTCAAAATCATAAGCATACATTGCTTCTTTCTTTGATAACACTCTTAATGCATCTGTAAGTTGAACTTCTCCATTTTTACCTGGAGATAATGTTTCTAATACATCAAATATTTCAGGTGTTATTATATATCTCCCTAAGATAGCTATATTTGATGGAGCTTTACCTGGATCTGGTTTCTCAACTAAATCCTTTACTTTATACACTTTATCCTCTATATATTTTGCACCTATTATGCCATATTTATCTGTATCTTTAGCATCAACTGTTTGAACGCCTAATATGGTAGTTCTATATTCTTCATATGCATTCATAAGCTGCTTTAAACAAGGTACTTCATTATCAACTATATCATCACCTAACATTACGGCAAATGGCTCATCCCCTATAAAATGTCTTGCACAATATATAGCATCCCCTAATCCTTTAGGTTCTTTTTGCCTTATGTAATGTATATTTATCATATTAGATATGTTTTGAACTATTTCTAATAATTCTTGTTTTCCTTTATTCTCTAATTCTAATTCTAATTCAACTGATTTATCGAAATGATCTTCTATAGATTTTTTATTTCTTCCTGTTATTATAAGTATTTCTTCTATTCCAGAAGCAACAGCTTCCTCTATTATATATTGCAATGTTGGTTTATCAACTATTGGTAGCATTTCTTTAGGTTGTGCTTTAGTTGCAGGTAAAAATCTAGTTCCTAGACCTGCTGCAGGTATAACTGCTTTTCTTACTTTTTTTTGCATTGTTAATCCCTTCCTAAATTTATTTTTATAAAAAACACTATATGTATATTAATTATTTTTTCAATAAATAAAGTCCTAATGCTAGAACTTTATTTATATTTTAGCATTAAGACTTTATATTGTCATTCAAATTATTTTACCACTAACTTTTCTAATTCTTTAACCAAAGAATCAAATTTATTTATAGTATCCTCTATCGGCTTTGTGCTTGTTAAATTAACTCCTGCACTTTTTAAAACATTAATAGGATAATCAGATCCTCCCTTTTTAAGAAAACTTATATAATTGTCAGATCCATTTTTTAATATATCTTCAGCAAAACTTACTCCAGCACTACATCCAGTAGCATATTTATAAACATAAAAGCTATTATAGAAATGTGGTATTCTTGACCAACCAACTTTAGATAGTTGATCTAGTTCATAATCTTTACCATAATATTTTATTAGTAGTTGTCCCCATATATCATCTAAAACTAAAGCATTTATACTTTTATTATTCTCAACTAATTCATGTATAGTTTTCTCAAATTCAGCATACATAGTTTGAATATATAAAGTATCTTTTATTAAATCTAAATATTGTGTTATATAATATGCTTTTTGTTTATCATTTTCTGCATTTTTTATAAGCATTTCATATAATAAAGCTTCATTAGTCGTTGATGCTACTTCATGAGTAAATATAGATGGATTTGAATTAAAATAGCTTTGACTCTTAGAACTCATATATTCATATACTGCATGACCTAACTCATGAGCTAATGTTGATACTGATCCTAGTGAATTATTGTAATTAAGTAATATATAAGGATGATTTCCATATATAGATAAACAATAAGCTCCACTCACTTTATTATCATTAGAAAAAACATCTACCCATTTTTCATTAAATGCTTTATAAATTACATCTCCATATTCTTTTCCTAAAGGAGACAGCGCTGCATATATTATTGATTGAGCTTTATCATAAGTTAAATTCTCATCAACTGAATCTACTAAAGGTGTAAACATATCATAAGAATATACCTTATCTAAATTTAATACTTTTTTTCTTAAACTTACATATTTATGAAGACTACCCATATTATCATTTACAGTCTCAATTAATTTATTGTATACCTTTTCATCTATGTCATCACTTTTTAAATACATATTTAATGATGATTTATATCCTCTTACAGAAGAATAAAATACGTTCTTTTTAACTTGACCTATAAGTAAACCCGATAATGTATTTATATTATCATTATAAGCTACAAACTCATTTTGATATGCTGTTTTTCTTTCATTTCTATCCGAGCTTTCTAAGGCCGTTTTGTATTCTGCAGAATTAAGACTTGTTTTTTTATCCATATTTTTAAACAATTCATAAACTTGCCCTGGTAAAGAAGATATAGATGATACATTAGCAAGTAAACTCTCTGAATTTTCGTCTAAGTAATGTTCTTTAGATTGTCTAATGTCTTTTAAATACATACCATATTTTTTATTTAATTTTTTATCTTTTATAAAATTATTATATTCTTTATCAGATAATTTAAGTATTTCTAATTCTAAACTTGAGCATATATTAGAATAGTCTCTATATACTCTATTTATATTTTCTTTCATATCAATATATTTATATGAGTTCTTATTTATATCTTGATTTAATTTTACATATCCATAAAGCTTATCTAATCTTATATCTAATTTCTCTTTTATATCTAATGCAAAAGATAAATGTGTTTTTGACTTAGTTACTTTCCCTATATAATTTTTTAATTCTTTAGTATCAGAGGTGAATTTTTTTAACTCTTTATTCCATTCATCTTCACTTTTATATAAGCTTTGTAAATTCCATTTAGTTTTACTATAATCAATTTTAGATTTATTTTCAGATTTATCATTATTTTCTTCACTGATTTCTTCCTCATTATTAATCATAGCTTCAACTACTTCTGTATTATTATATTTATGGTTATATTCTTGTAATGATATTGATATAAATAAAATAAATATACATAACGGTATAATTGCTCTAATTATCTTTTTATTCATAATAAGACATCCTTTCAATAGAATATACTTATTTATTAGGATGGCTTTTTTAGGCAATAATATTCAATTTATATATTTATAAACTTAATAATTCTTATTATTTTATCCACATACTTATCAACATATTAACAAGTATATTTTCTACAAAAATCCAGATTTTTCAATGAATTTACTATTTTTATTTTTATTTCTAATTCAATATATATATATATTATCAACATTAAACAAAGACTTATCAACATATTTAAACTATTTTCCATAGTATTTTGTTGATAAGTCTTTATTTATTATATATATATATTATTCATATAAAATTTTATTTTTTGTATGAATTTGTCGAACTTTGTAATTTCAAGGTTTTTATTACTTTTTTTATAATCCGATACTTATCCACATATTATTAACATTTTATTCACATACTGTTGATAACATTAATTTAATTGCTACATATTTTAGTAACTAATACTGTCATATCATCTTCAACAACTCCGTCTTGTATTTCAAGAGCCCTATCTAATATTAAATTAGCAATTTCTTTAGGATTAGTTGTTTTTATTTCTTTCAAGAAATATATAAGCCAATTATCTCCTAAATTATTATTTTTTCCTGCATCAAGTATTCCATCTGAAACCATTATTATATAGTCACCGTAATTAACTTTAGTTATCTTTCTATCTAATTTTATATCTGAAAGTATTCCAACTGGAAGTGATGAGGATGATATTAAATCTATATCTTTATCATTTCTTTTTACATAAGTAGAACATGCTCCCATTTTTATAGTTTCTAAAGTTCCTTTTTTTAGGTCGATTATTCCTAAATCTAAAGTTGAAAACATCTCTTCATCAGAAGATTTTAATAATAACATGTTATTTATAGTATTTATAACTATTTCATCATCTATTTTTGCATCCATCATTTTTTCTAATATATCTATGGTTATATATGATTCTTCATAAGCTTTTTTACCTTTTCCCATACCATCACTTATAGCAACCATATATTTACCATCACTTATGTCCATATATGTATAATTATCACCACATAATATATGACCATCTCTAGACATACCTGCAACTTCTGTTATTGCTTTATATTTTTGAGCTTTTGTAAAACTTATTCTACACTTTCCTCCTAATGAATGACATCCTATCTTTTGTGCAGTAACATTTTCTTCTACTATATCTGAAAGTACTTTAATTAACTTTTTTTCACACATACATCCATCACTACATGTGTTTTTATCTATAGTTATCTCAAAATCATCCAAACCTTTACTCATATAACTAACTCTATTAATTGATATTCCATATCTTTGTAATTGATCATAAATATTTTTTTCGTTTTCTAAATCTAAAACAATATTTCCTTCTAAGTCTTTGGATAATGATTGTATTGATTGTGATATGTTTTTTATTTGATTAGCTATCAATTTTCTACTTTCTGAAAATCTTAAACTCCAATTGTAATCCACCAAAAATAATTTATAATAATAATTTGATATCTTTATAATTTCTTCAGGATTTAAACATTCTTTTCTAAATTCTTCACTTATACTTTCAATCGTAACTTGTCCATTTTCTTCAAGTTCTTCTAACACTTGCCTCATTAACATATATGTATGAGAAAAGTTCAAGTCCCAACATCGTCTTTTCATACTACAATTTCTACATTCATCGTTATATATCATATCAACAATGTTTGCTATATCTCTTGTATCTATAACCTTATCTTTTTCTCTAATTTTATCAAATGTATCCGCTAATTCATTATAAGCTTTGTACATATTAATAAGTTTATTATTAGTAACATCTTTACTTCTTTTTATGTAATTATAAACAACATCATTTGACTCTATATTTAAATTTAATAATTTTTCTATTTTATTAAATATTTTATTAGGCAATAAAATTACTATTAAACTAGCTATTAATATATCTCTAATTTGATGAATATTAGACTCAATTCCTGATGTATACGCATATATCATTATCCAACTTAGTAAATATCCTAATACAGCAAAATATTTACCTAACTTATTTAATGTTCCACCAACTAATCCAGCAACAGAGTATATTCCCATATAAATAGCAGATGCTATATTATTGATTAATAAAGCTATCCCTACAATAACTCCAGAGCTAGCCCCCATCGTTGCACCACCTATTATACATGTAATAAGTATTAATACTGTTGATAAAACTATTTGTACAGATACACCAAATACTTCTATATTACCAATTCCTATTATACTAAATACAACTATAAAACTTAGAGCTATAGACTCTTCTACTCTCACAGATATTCTATTATTTATATTAGTCATTAAATTTATTCCAAATGAAAATATATAAATAGAAATAAATGTAATAATTGCTTCCATTAAACATAATAATATATCATATAAATACTTATCGGATAATATAACTTGTCCTAGTGATATAGGAAAAATTATAAATGCCCCAATAAATGATAACTTTAAATACGAACTAATATTTTTTATTTTGTTACTTATAATCATAAATATAGATAAACAAATAATATACTTTAATATATATGGAGTAACATTACCAGATAGTATTATTCCAATTAATGTAGATATGAATATTGGTATTTTGTATCTTTCTATTTTACTTGTGCATAAGAAAAAAGCTATACTTAAAGGTGCTATAGAACCTATTAAAATTGATTTACTTAATAAGAAACCTATTAAACTAAATATTATTATATTAAAATCAATATGTTTTAATAAATTTATATTTATTTTCTCTGAATTAATGTTACTACTTCTTGATATACTTATTGAACTCTTGTCCATAAAAAAATCCCCCCCTTGTTTGCTTCTTATAAAGAGATTGTAGCAAAAAGGTTAGGATTTATTTTGTCATAATCAGTTTTAAAATTTTTAAAATATTAAGACATATTTTTTATGTTTTGACACATTAAGCCTTCCAAATTATCGTATTCGCTTACTGTTATTTCTTTTATTTCTAGATTTTTCATTATTGTATGTAATATTTCTACACCAGCAGTTATAATATCAGCTCTTTTAGGTTGTAGTCCTTTTAAGGTTTTTTTATCATTTAATGTCATCTTTTTTAAATTTTGTAGAATTAATTCTATTTCATTCAACGTAACTTTACTATTATGTATTTTGTCCATAGAATATACTTCTAATTCTTGATTTATTGCCGAAAGTGAAGTTATTGTTCCTCCAATACCTACAAGCTTCTTTATTTTATCTTTCTTTATACATTCCAATGTATTTTTTAATTCTTCATATATAAAATTACTCATAGCATAAAATTCAGTTTCATTTATAGGATCTTTATGTAAAAATTTTTCAGTCATTCTAAGAGCTCCTACATTTTCACTTTTAGAAAATCTTATTCCTTCATCATTCCCTATAATAAATTCGGTAGAACCTCCACCTATATCTATTACTAATATATCTTCTGCTTTTTCTATACCTTCTAATACTCCTCTAAAACCTAAATTAGATTCCCTATCACCACTTATTATCTCTACATTTATACCTGCTTTTTCTTTAGCTAATTCTACGAATATATCTTTATTTTTACTATCTCTAAGAGCTGAAGTACCCATACAGTATATTTTTTCACAACTCTCAGTTTTACATATATCAGAAAATTCTACTAGCGCATCTATATTTCTTTTTATTGCATCATCTGTTATATAACCTTGTTTATCAACACCTTGACCTATTCTAGTCGTATTTACATACTTCTTTCTATTTATTATTTTCCCATCTTTGTATTCTGCTATTAAAAGTCTCATTGAATTTGTTCCTATATCTATAGTACCTATTTTCATAAATTCATCTCCTTATATATTTTTTTAATCTATTAATGTATCTAAAATAATAAATTTTATAATTATAAATTTATTATATCAGCTAGATACAATTTAATAATCAATATTACATATTTATTATTTATAAATAACCTTACTAAAATGTTTTATACTATAATTAATTTTATATAAACAAAAAGAAGGTAATTTAATCACCTTCTTTTCCTATATCAATATATAGTATTTCATTAGGTTTAACCATATTAAGACGGTTTCTTGCTATAGTTTCTAAATCCTCAGTTGTACTACCATTTTCTATTTTTTTTAATTCTTCAATTTGTTTTTTAGTACTACTTATTTGTTTATTTAATGATGATATTTCAGCCTTATACTCATTTAACTTCTTTACTTGAAATACAAAGCTACTTATTAATGTGTATACTATAAATAAAATAAAAACTATTATTAATATAAATTGAGCGGAAAATTTTTTTCTTATGTTCATATAAATACACCCTACCTATGATTTTTTATTGACCTTTAATTTAATTCTAGGCTTTCTTTTTATAACCTTCTTAGTAGCTAAAAATAAATTAGGTATAAAAAATATAGTATCTAGTAAAAAGTGCAACATATAAACAATCATATAATATAAACTTTCAGAGATTACAGATATGTAAATTATAGTTTTCTTTATTAAAAATACTATAAATCCAATTATCTTATTAAGTAATTTTAGAACAAATTTACTTATTGTATTATAGTATAATAAAAAACCTATTAATAAAGCCACAAAATGATAATATCTTAAATCAAAAGATTCTATTGCATTTACTGTTATAAATATAATACTAGTAGCTAATATCCAAAATATTATATTAAAAACTACCGAAAAACATTTTAATAGTTTAAAATTAGATCTCAAGCTCCTATTTATATCAAACAATAAACCTATAATTAAGCCACCATATATAGTGGCATAAAATGAGCTTAAATCTTCTGCAAAAACAATCATTTACTTAAATAACCTCTTTATCAAACTTTCTTGTGGCTTTCTACTTTTAGAATAAATTATAGCATTTATAGTTCCTTCTACACTTATAACACTCTCATCTAAGTTTAATTTTCCCATGTCTAAATTTTCGCCTTCTATTACCATTTCACCTGCAGATGTTCTAAGTTCTACTTTTTTATCATTAAAAGAGTAAATATGCTCTATGCCTGATACATATAAACTAGACCTATCTTTTAACGTTATATTATGTTCCATACTATCCCCCCAGCAAAAATATTTTATACTAATATAAATATACTGAGGGATTGCTAAATTTATTCTACTATCTCATACATTTCTTTTGCATCGTTTTTTAATACATGTTCTCTTATCTCATTTATCTTAAATTTCATCTTCTTTTCCCCAAATTGAATTTCTAATAAATCTCCTATATTAACTTCTGATGAAGACTTTGCTACTTTTCCATTTATCGTAACTATTCCCTTGTCACAAGCTTCTTTTGCAACTGTTCTTCTCTTTATTATTCTTGATACTTTTAAAAATTTATCTAATCTCATAAATACTCCTCCTTATATACAGAAAAAGTGTGGTCTATATTCCCACACTTTTTTCATTTTAATTATCCGTTTATTATATCTTTTAATCCTTTTCCTGCTTTGAAAACTGGAGCTTTAGAAGCTGGTATTTCTATAACTTCTTCAGGATTTCTAGGGTTTCTTCCTTGTCTAGCAGCTCTTTCTCTAGTCTCGAATGTTCCAAATCCAACTAATTGAACTTTATCTCCTTCTACTAATGCTTCTTCAACAGATTTCATGAATGCATTTAATGCAGCCTCTGCTTCCTTCTTAGTTAATTCACTTTTTTCTGCCATCTTTGATACTAATTCTGCTTTATTCACGACGGTTATACCTCCTAAAATTTTATAATATAGAATTATAATTTTATAACTATAAATTCTAAATTTTTGACAAATTTCCTCTTAGTTTTTACAACTTGTTTTCTTTAGCTTTTTGCCAAAGCTCTTCCATTTGATCTAGCGTCAAATCTTCTAATTTTATATGTAATTTAGACGCACTTTGTTCCATAAATTCAAATCTATTTATGAATTTTTGATTTGTAAGGTTTAATGCCTCTTCTGAATCTATGCGCAAGAATCTAGCTAAATTTACTATTGAGAACAATAAATCTCCTAGTTCTTCCTTTATGTATTTTATATTTCCTTGTTTGCATTCGTCAAGTAATTCTTTATATTCTTCATTAATTTTTTCAAATACATCATTTATATCATCCCAGTCAAATCCTATAAGAGCTGCTTTATGTTGAATTTTTTCAGCTTTTATAAGTGCAGGTAAGTGACTTGGTATTCTTTTTAAACCAGAAGTTATATTAGTTTCACCTTTTTCATCTCTTTTTAATTCTTCCCAAGTTTTTTCAAATTGACTCATATCTAAGTCAACATTATTAAAAACATGTGGGTGTCTATTAATAAGTTTTGTGCAAATTCCATTTACTACTTCTTTTAGATCAAAATAACCTTCTTCTTTTCCTATTTGACAATGGAATATAATCTGTAGAAGAATATCTCCAAGCTCTTCTATCATTTCATCAATATCATCATTATCAATAGCTTGACAAAGTTCATATGCTTCTTCTATAACGTATTTCTTTAAAGATTCATGTGTTTGTTTTTTATCCCAATCACATCCATTTTCGCCTCTTAAAGTGTTCATTATAATTTCTAAGTCATTTACTGTATTATACATCTTTTTAGAACTTTTTGGTATATATAAACTAGTTAAATAATTGAATAAATTTTCACTTCTATCTAATTCATAAAGAGGTACATATTTCTTACTTTCTAAATTCTTAACACCTGCACCATTTACTATACATACTTCTTGATCATAATCATAATATTCCATAAGCTTTAATTTTATATTTGATGCTATAAACTGGTCATATATTTGAGTTATGATCATACTTGTATTTGTATCTATATATGAATTTTCTATTTCAAATGCATCTATTAATTTAAATCCATCGGCTGGATCTACTGCTAAATAATTAAACATAGCATCTACAAAACTCATTGAAGCTATTGTCTCTACTTCTATATTATTTTCTTTAGCCATAGATTCTATTATTCCTACAGTTTTCTCTGCTACTCTAGGATGACCTGGAACTGCATAAACCAAATCGCCTTCTTTAGCCAATTCTATAATATGCTTAGAAATTTTATAGTAAACATCTTCAAAGTTTTCTTCACTATCATAAAAATAGTCTAGAGAAGTGTATTTTATAGTTTCTTTAAGCTTATTTACAATTGGATGTTTCTCTGTTCTTAAATATATTCTACAACTTGAGTGTAGAGCATCTAAAGCACCTTGGCTTATAAGAGAATATTCTCCTGGTCCAAGTCCTACAATACTTATTTTAGACATTTTGTAACTCCTCTTTTGTATTTTTTATTATAAATTTATTTTTATAAAATAAATAAAGGAAATTAACTATTTATAAGTATTTCCTTTATTTGTATATATATTCTATTTATTATTTCATAAGTTTCAGTTTTCTAAGTATTGTATATATTTTATTTCCTTTAGGCATAGTAAGTATTTCTTCTTTTTTGATACCACCTATTCCTATTAAAACTAATCCATATACAATTCCACCTATAGCTATAGATATTAAAGTTGCTAATTTTCCACCTATTATTCCTGCTATGAAACTATAACTGAATTTAACTGCTATAAACATAGATATAACTGTTATTAATGGTTTTACAATAAATTCTTTAATTGGGAACTTCACTCCCATAACTTTCTTTATACAAGCAATCTCTATTAAAGCAGCTATAAGATATGCTGATACTGTACCTATTGCAGATCCTAATACATTTATTGATGGTATTGCAGTTAATGTATAACTTATAACAACTTTAAATGCCATACCTATAATTAATGCAATAACTGGTATCATTGGTTTTCCCATACCTTGAAGTATACCATTCATAGATTGTATTAATCCTAAGAATATTACACAAGGTGTAAGGAATAAAAGTATAGTTCCTACAGTTGTTGGCTCTTTTGGATATAATAATTGCATTATAGGTGTTGCAAGTGAAGCCATACCAAATGCACATGGTAAAACTATTAATAAAGTTACTTTTATAGCACTTTTTGTATCTTTTCTAGCTTTACTTTTATTTCCTAAAGCAAAAGCTTCTGATATAGCCGGAACTAAACTCATACTCATTGCAACTGTTATAACTGATGGTAGGTTTATTATAGACATTGCCATACCAGTTAACTGACCAAATGCTGATAATGCTTGATCCGGTGTAAATCCAGCTACTGTAAGTCTTTTTATAACTATTACGTTATCTATCATATTTACTAATGGCATTACTGATGCACCTATTGTTATAGGTATTGCAACAACTAAAAGTTTTTTAAGTATTGTTATTACACTTTCATCTCTAAAGTGTTTGCTATTTTTTATATCTATCTTACGTTGTTTACTTCCTCTAAGATATGTAATTATTAAGTATAATATTGAAGCTACTGCACCTATTGTAGCACCCATAATAGCTCCTGCTGCACCTAATTCTGGTCCTGCTTGTTCCATTAAGAAATATGCAAGTCCTATTCCTAAAATAACTCTAAAGAACTGCTCTGCTATTTGAGATATAGCAATCTTATTCATATCTCTTTGACCTTGGAAATATCCTCTATACGAAGACATAAGTGGAACAAATATAAGAGCTGGTGCTATTGCTAGCATTGCACTTTTTGCACCTGGATTGTTCATTAAATCATTTACTATGTAATCTGCACCAAAGAAGAATATTAAAAACGCTATTATCCCTGTCATAAATAGTACCGTATATGATACTTTGAATATCTTATGAGCTCCTTTATGATCTCCTATTGCATTTTTTTCTGAAACTAACTTAGCAAGTGCAGTCGGGAATCCTGCTGTAGCTAAAGTTAGAAATAGAGTATAAACTGGATATGCAGCTTGATAATAAGCCATACCTTTAGAACCTATAAGATTTCCTAATGGTATTCTAAAGAATGCTCCCATTATTTTAACTAAAATACCCGCCATTCCAAGTATAAAGGCTCCTTTTAAAAAGGAATCTTTTGTTTTAACACTACTCATAACATTCCCTCCAAATTATTTATATAACAAACTTTAATATATCATATATTCAATATGACATTCAACATATTACTAAAAATCCTAAAATAATGTAAATAAATTTTAAACAATTAAATTATATTGCAAATAAAAAAAGAACCTTATTAGGTCCTTTTTATTTTTATTGAACTTGTTTGCCTAAGAAATTAGCTGCTATTTTAAGTATCTTTTCATCAGATTCAGATATAACTTCTGACTCTTTTGAAATTAGAACTATAGATCCTATACAATCTCCTGATGAGCTTATTATAGGCATAATTATTTGATGTTTATACTCCATAGCATCATCCTTATGTAATTGGATTAACTTACTATCTTTAAATGATTTTGATTCTCTACTTTCTATTAGATGTTCTAAATCATCACTTATGCTCTTTTCTTTATAGTCTTTCTTAGGAAGCTTAGAAACTGCTATTATTGAATCTAAGTCTGTAACTATTACTCCACATCCTAATGTCTCACCTAAAGTTTCTGCATACTCTTGAGAAAATTCATTTAATTCACCTATAGGTGAATATTTTTTTAAGATTACCTCTCCATCTTTAGCTGTAAATATTTCTAAAGGATCTCCTTCTCTTATACGTAAAGTTTTTCTTATTTCCTTAGGAACAACAACTCTTCCAAGGTCATCTATTCTTCTAACTATTCCAGTTGCTCTCATTTTAATTATACCTCCAGTTACTAACTTTAACCTTATTTTTACCAGGGATAAGAAAAATATGCAAAAAAGCTATGTATTACTATACATAGCTTAAAGTTTAAAATTTAATCTTTTTTATTATATCTTCGTTTTTTTCTACCTTAGCTTTTTTTGATATTTCTTCTATATTTTTTATATATTTATCTTCTGTTAAAGTAGCTTTTATCTCATCTTTAACTTCATCAAATGTAAGTTGTTTATCTATTTTGTCATAAACTTTAATTATATGGTATCCATATTCTGATTCTACTATATCTGATATTTCACCTGATTTTAAGCTAAATGCAGCATCTTCAAACGGTTGAACCATTTGTCCTTTTGTAAAATATCCTAAATCTCCACCTTGAGATGCTGATCCTGTATCATCAGAATTATCTTTTGCAAGTTCAGAGAATTCCTCACCATTTTTTGCTTTTTTAAGTATTTCTTCTGCTTTCTTTTTAGCTTCTTTTTTCTTAGCTTCTGAAAGCTCTTTTCCATTATCATCTACAGTAGATATAAGTATATGAGATGCTTTTACTTCATCTTTATAATAGTCTTTTTTATGTTCTTCATAGTATTTTTTCATTTCTTCATCTGATATTTTTAAATTTTTATCAAAATTTTCTTTATACTTTTGTAGTATTAATTCTTGTTCTTGTTGAGATTTTAGATATGTATCATCTATACCTAAGTCTTTTAATTTCTTTTTATATTCTTCATCTTCATCTATACTTTTCTTAAATTCTTCAAAAGATTTATCTACTTCTTCTTTAGTAGGAACTAAGTTATCTTTTTTAGCTTGTTGGCATACCGCTTCTATATCTATCATTTGATCAAGCATTATCTCTTTAAATTTATCTCTATACTTTACCCCTTCTTCAACTTCGTTATCCCATATAGTACTTCCATACATTAATTCAAAAGATTCTTTATATAAAGCTAATGTTGATTCAAATTGTTTTGCTGTTATATTTTTCCCATTTACACTTACTACTACATCATTATCATTTACTTTACTACTACAACCAACTGCTGATATGCAAAGTAAAGATGATAAAATTAATGTTATTATTTTATTCAAAATTAGACACCCTTTCTTATTCTTAATTTGATTTTAAATTACACATATTTTCTAATAATTCCTCTAACTCATTGACTATATTATAACCTATTTTTTCCTTTGTCTTGTATCTAGTTAACGGATTTAATAATATTTCATCTTTAATTTGTCTTACTTTTTCTATTTTTAATTTTTTGCATAAAGTTTTAATGTATGCTATCTTTAGTAAAGTTTCAACAGATTTAGGTATATCTGAGAATCTATCTTCCAATTCTTCCTGAACTTCATACATATCTTCTTTACTTTCTATAGATGCTATTTTTTTGTACATTTCTATCTTAGTTAACTCATCAGTTATATAAGTATCTGGTATATAAGCATTTACACTTAAATCTATTTCTACATCTATATCTTCGTAAACTTCTTCACCTTTAACTTTCTTTATTGCTTCATTTAGCATTTTTACATATAAATCATATCCAATTACAGCCATATGACCATGCTGTTTTGAACCTAGTATGTTTCCAGCACCTCTTATTTCAAGGTCTCTCATTGCTATTTTGAAACCTGAACCAAACTCAGTAAACTCTCTTATAGCTTTTAATCTCTTCTCTGCTATTTCACTAAGTACCTTATCTTTTTCATACATTAAATATGCATAACCTTGTCTAGTACTTCTTCCAACTCTACCCCTTAATTGATAAAGTTGAGCTAGACCCATTTTATCTGCATCATAAACTATCATCGTATTGGCATTTGATATGTCCATACCAGTCTCTATTATAGTTGTACAAACTAATACATTAAACTCCTTATTTAAGAATCCTAAAATGATATTTTCAAGATCTTTTGGTGTCATTCTACCATGAGCTACAGCAACTTTTGCGTCAGGCACTAATCTTTGAATCATACTTGCCATCTCTTCAATACGCTCAACTCTATTATATACAAAGAATACTTGGCCACCTCTACCTAATTCTCTTTCGATTTCATCTTGAATTATGCTTTCCTTAGCTTCTGTAACATAAGTAATTACTGGATGTCTTTCTTGTGGTGGCTCTTCTATGACACTCATATCCCTTATTCCACTAAGAGACATATGAAGTGTTCTTGGTATAGGTGTTGCAGATAATGTAAGAACATCAACAGTAGATTTAATTTTCTTTAAAGATTCTTTATGTCTTACTCCAAATCTTTGCTCCTCATCTATTACAACCAAACCTAAGTTAGGCATATTTATATCTTTAGATACTATTCTATGCGTTCCTATTAAAACATCAACTAAACCTTTTCTAGCATCTTCTATAATTTGTTTTTGTTGTTTTGGTGTTTTAAATCTACTTAATACTTCAACTCTTATTGGATATCCTTCAAATCTTTCTTTAAAAGTATTGTAATGTTGTTGAGCTAATATAGTCGTTGGAACTAATACAGCTACTTGTTTTTGATCCATACAAGCTTTAAATACTGCTCTTATAGCTACCTCTGTTTTACCATACCCAACGTCTCCACAGACAAGTCTATCCATTACCTTATCTGATTCCATGTCTTTTTTAGTTTCTTCTATAGCTTTTAATTGATCATCAGTTTCTTGATGTGGGAATAAGGCTTCAAACTCACCTTGCCAAGGAGTATCTTTAGAGAACTTATATCCTTTTACTTTTTCACGCTTAGCATAAAGCTGTATAAGTTCATCAGTCATATCTTCAATTTCTTTTTTAACTTTAGCCTTAGCTTTTGTCCATTCATTAGTTCCTAGTTTATTTAACTTAACCTTATCATCATCTACACCTATATACTTTTGAACTTTGTCCATTTGATCTATAGGTACATATAGATTATCTCCACCTTGATAAACTAACTTCATGTAGTCCTTTTTTATATTGTTTACAGTCATTTGTTCAATGCCTGTATATCTACCAACTCCACTATTTTCATGAACTACATAATCACCTATATTTAAATCTAAAAATGATTCTATTTTCTTTCCTTTTTTATGCTTCTTAGATTTAGAAGTTGAAGTTCTCTTATGAACTCCTATCATCTCATTATCTGTAATTACTACAAACTTTATAGACTTATATTCAAATCCACTAGTTATACGAGCTGGTATAATTACAATTTGAGAAGATTTTATCTCTACATCTCTATCTTTAGATATAGTCGATTCTAAACCTAAATCTAATAAATCTTGATATAATTTTTTCGCTCTATCATATGTATTAGTAGCAAGTATTATTTTGTATCCTTTATATTTTAATCTATTTAATTCTTCTACCAAAACCTCTACCTTTGCATTGAAAGTAGGTACTTCCCTAGAATCAAAATTTACTATAGACTTTACATTAAAATCATTTATAGGTTTTGGTAAAAGTGTATTTAATACTAATTTTCTACCATCTGATAAAAATTCTAAATCATTATATGTATATAATAATTCACCTTGTTTTTTTATAGCCAGACCTCTTTCAAGGTTTAACTTGTAATTTTCTTTAAATTCATTTAAGTAGTTTTCACATCTTTCTTTAGTTCTACTTATATCATTAAAAAATACTATAGCGTTTTCTTGTAGATAAGTAAAAATACTTTTATTTTCCTCTGGATATAAATAATCAATATAATTTTCTATTCCTTCAAAATAAGTTTTACTGCTTATATTATCTATATTTAAAAATACATCCTCATTAGTATTTTTACCCATATCTTCTTTGATTTTATTTACAGCATCTTCTACGTTTTCAGGGTATATAAACTCTCTTGATGGTGTTATAGAAAATTCATTTATTTTCTCAATTGACTTTTGTGAGAAAACATCAAAAGTTCGTATAGAATCTATTTCATCATCAAATAATTCCATACGAATAGGGTTGTTATATTCTAATGAGAATATATCTATTATTCCACCTCTTATACTAAATTGACCAAATCCCTCTATTTTTGAAACTCTTTCATATCCTAAATTTACTAAGGTTTCACTTAATTTTTCTAGATTTACTACATCACCTATTTTATAAGTGTAGATGTTTTCTAAAAGTATCTCTTTAGGTATGTATTTTCTCATAACAGCTTCAATAGATGTTACTAAAATTAGATTATCTCCCTTAGCTAATTTTAATAATACCTTTAATCTTTTAGCTTCTTCACTTCTATCCTTTGCATCCAAGTGATAAAATAGTATATCTTGAAACCCAAGATACTCTACCTTATCCTTCATATAAAAACTTAAATCATCATAAACCTTTTTAGCTTCTAGATCACTATTTGTTATAAAAATAGTTTGTCTATTTAAATCTCTATACATAGAGTAAACTATATGTGGTTTTTGAACTGCTAAAAGGCCATTAATTAATAATGAGCCTTTATTGTTTATACAGTTTATTATATCTTTATATTCTTTTGAATTTTGCAAAGGGTATACAAATATGTCATTCATATTAAAATCCCCTCTCATTATCCATTATATTTATTCATAGCCATATCTACGTTTTCCTTAATCATAGACTCTACTGCTTTGTAAGCTTTTTCAAGACCTATTTCTAAGTCAGCTTGTTCTTCTTTTCTAAATCTAGAAAGTACAAAATCAGCTAAATCTTGTCCCTTCATAGGTTTTGAAACTCCAACTCTTACTCTTGGAAAATCTCCAGACCCTAAACATTTTACGATAGATCTCATACCATTATGAGTTCCAGCACTTCCTTTTTTTCTTATTCTTAATTTTCCAACATCTAAGTCTATATCATCATATATTACTATTATATTGTCCAAATCAACCTTATAATAATTATATATATCTATTAATGTTTCACCACTTAAATTCATATATGTTTGTGGTTTAACTAAAAGAACTTTTTCAGAACCTATTCTTCCTTCTCCTATTAAAGCCTTATGTTTTATTTTCGTCACAGATATATCATATTCCTTTGCCAAAATATCTATAACATTAAATCCTACATTATGTCTTGTATTTTCATATTGTTTTCCAGGGTTACCCAGACCTACTACTACGTACATAGTATTCCTCCTTAATTACCTATTATATTAAACCAAATATTGAGTATATCAAAATTGGTTAGTATTATTAAAACTGTTGCTAGTGATATAAATGGTGCAAATGGTATTTTTCTTATTTTACCACTTTTTGTTATAAGTATATACACACAATATATTGATGCTAATATAAACGATAAAGATATTAAGTATATTGAGTAGTTTTTACCTAATACAAAACAACATAAGCCATAAAGACCTATGTCACCTTCACCTAATCCTTTAGTTATTTTAGCTAATATATATGGTATTATGATTCCTATTAACAGTGCGCTTATATATGTTTTAACATCTGGTGATATTAAAAATACTCCACCTTGGATTATTATACCACTAAGTATTGTTATATCATATATGTATGTTGTATGATAGTCTATTATTGAAATTACGATTATAAATGGTATTAATGATAAGTATTTTATTGATTGT
>DHKFR23503__coassemble_721_pt1 | contig 33778 bp, 37 predicted proteins | sample DHKFR23503__metabat2_high_PE_003 | metagenome-assembled genome bin DHKFR23503
GCGGGACACCCTGATTAAAAGTCAGGTGCTCTACCGACTGAGCTAATGGATCAAAAATTATTTGGAGCTGGTGATAGGAATCGAACCTACAACCTGCTGATTACAAGTCAGCTGCTCTACCGTTGAGCCACACCAGCATAGTGTATATTAAATTGGCGACCTGGAAGGGACTCGAACCCTCGACCTCCAGCGTGACAGGCTGGCATTCTAACCAGCTGAACTACCAGGCCGCAAATGGTGGGACTAACAGGGCTCGAACCTGTGACCCCCTGCTTGTAAGGCAGGTGCTCTCCCAGCTGAGCTATAGTCCCGGGAAATTGGTGACCCATAGGGGAATCGAACCCCTGTTACCGCCGTGAAAGGGCGGTGTCTTGACCGCTTGACCAATGGGCCATAATTGGTGATCCATCCGCGACTCGAACGCGGGACACCCTGATTAAAAGTCAGGTGCTCTACCGACTGAGCTAATGGATCATCTATGTGTCAGATTTTATCGAATTTCTTCGTATCTCTCTCGCTCACAAAGATTATTATATTAGCTTTTGTACTCTAAGTCAACTTTTTTATTATAATTTTTTATATTTTTTTCAATAAGTTAAATAATATGTTAATTTTCACTATAATATTATATTTTATACTTACCTAAAATTGGCTATATTACTTACTTTGAATCTTATACTAATATACTACATAAAATTACTTTAGTTTATAAATAGTATTATTTTAATTAACTTGCTGTGCTATTTATTTTACTAAGCATATTGAAATTACTATATAAATCCCTTTGATTATCAAAATATACTTTGTTAGACCGATTATTCTCAATAATTATAATCAACTAGCACAACGAGTTAATTAATAAAAATAGTTGAGGGTATAAAACATATTTTTACACCCTCAACTATTTTTATTAATTATTAGTATTTAAAATTAGAATATATTCTTTCTAACTATAGTTTGTGCTCTATTTGGTCCAACAGAAACCATGTCAACACTTACTCCTACTAGCTCTTCTATTTTAGCAACATATTTTTTAGCATTTTCAGGAAGATCTTCAAATTTTTCAACAGTAGTTATATCCTCTGTCCATCCTTCTAATTCTTCATATATAGGCTCACATTTAGCTAAATCTTCTAATGATGCAGGGAAATCTTTTATTATTTTATCTCCCATTTTATATGCTGTACATACTTGTATCTTATCAAATCCAGTTAAAACGTCTAATAACATTAATGATATACTAGTTAATCCGTTTACTCTTGCTGCATATCTAACTATAACCGCATCAAACCATCCACATCTTCTAGCTCTTCCTGTTACTGTTCCGAATTCACGACCTTTAACTCTTATTTCTTCTCCAACTTCATTATCTAATTCAGTTACAAATGGACCTTCTCCAACTCTAGTTGTATAAGCTTTTACTATACCAACAACATCTTTTATCATATTAGGTCCTACACCTGCACCTACTGCAAATCCTCCTGATATTGGATGAGATGAAGTAACAAATGGATAAGTTCCTAAATCTAAGTCAAGTAAAGTTCCTTGAGCACCTTCAAATAATACTTTTTTACCAGCTTTTATCGCATCATAAACTATTACTGAAGTATCTGCAACATGATTTCTTATTTTTTCAGCATATACTAAATATTCATTGTATATAGTTTCAAAGTCAAACATAGCTTCTTTTCCATATACACCTTGAACTAATTTATTTTTAGCATCTACTTGTGATTTTAATTTTTTAGCAAATACATCTTTATCCATTAAATCACATATTCTTATTCCCGATCTTTCAGTTTTATCCATATAGCATGGACCTATACCTTTTTTAGTCGTTCCTATTTTATTATCGCCTCTAGCTTCTTCTGCTAAAGCATCTAGTTCTTTATGATAAGGAAAAACAATATGAGCTCTATCGCTTATTTTTATATTACTTGTATCTATATTATCCTTTTTAAGCATTTCTACTTCTTCTAAGAACCCTTGAGGGTCAAATACTATTCCGTTCCCTATTATATTTATAGTATTTGGATTTAATACACCTGATGGTATTAATCTTAAAGCAAATTTCTTTCCATCAACTACTAATGTATGTCCAGCATTATTTCCACCTTGACCTCTAATTACTACATCAGCTTGTGTCGCAAGATAATCTATAACCTTACCTTTTCCTTCGTCTCCCCATTGAGATCCTACAACTGCAACTGTCTTCATTATAATTCACCTCTTTTTTCGATTTTCGAACACTTTACTTATATATTTTACCAAACATACGTATTATTTTCAACTTTTTTAATATTTTATTGTTTTTAATATGTATTTTTCTATTTTTTCTAAATTATTTAACTCTTTTATATTTTTTTCTTTAGATTTTATATTATTTACTAATTTTCTTAAGTCATTTTCATCGTTATAGTTTATAAGATATTTAACTTCTCCAACCATTGTATTTATTGAACTAATTTTATATACATTGTCTTCTTTAATGCAATAAAGTACTAAGCTTTCTTTTAATTTTTGATCTATTATTCTTAATAAATGAATTTCATTGTTTATCTCTATTATTTTTGGATATATATATACTAAATTTATATTCAACACATGACCCTCCATAAAATTAATTTTTACAAATATAAAAGCAAGCTCATGAGCTTGCTTTTATATTTATTAACATTTATCAACAATACATTTGTGGATACTGTGGATAAATTTTTATTAAAATTTCAATGTTTGTAGACTTATTAATACAAATATCCACAATATACTATTTATAACAACTCAATCTATGTGGATATTTATATATATCTTTTATATTACATATCTCTAGATTTATCAGCAAACTTTTGAATTTCTCCAAGCCAAACTAATTCAACTGAACCCGTTTCACCATGCCTATTTTTCGCAATTATAACTTCTCCTATATTTTTCCTATCAGAATCCGGATGATAATATTCATCCCTATATAAGAACATAACTATATCTGCATCTTGCTCTATAGATCCAGATTCTCTTAAGTCTGATAACATTGGTCTATGATCGGCTCTTTGTTCAGGAGCACGAGATAATTGAGAAAGTGCAACTACTGGACAATTCAATTCTTTTGCAATTATTTTTAAAGATCTTGATATCTTTGCTATCTCTTGTTGTCTACTTTCATTATTACCTTCACCTTCCATAAGCTGAAGATAATCTATTAGAATGAGATCTAATCCCTGCTCCATCTTTAATTTTCTGCACTTAGATCTTAATTCTGAAATTTTTATACCAGGAGTATCATCTATATGAATTTTAGCATTAGATAAAACTGCCATAGCATCTATTATCCTTGGCCAATCATTTTCATTAAGCTTACCTGTTTTTAATTTGTTGAGCTCAACATTTGATTGAGAAGATAACATACGTTGTACTAATTGTTCTTTAGACATCTCTAGACTAAATACTGCTACAGATGCATCACCTTTTAATGCAGCATTTTGTACAAGATTTAATGAGAATGCAGTTTTACCCATTGCCGGACGAGCAGCAACCAGTAATAAGTCTGTTCTTTGCATCCCATTAATTTTCTTATTTAAATCTCTAAATCCAGTTGTTATTCCTGTTATTTCAGATTTATTTGTATATAAATGCTCTATCATATCATATGTGTCCATTAAGACTGAATTTATAGATTTAAAATCATCACTAGTTTTTTCTTGCGATATATCAAATATCTTTTTTTCAGCTACTTCTAGTACATCTTCAATTTTAGTCGATCCATCGTATCCTAAATTTATTATATCATTAGAAACTTTTATAAGCTTTCTAAGTACTGATTTCTCTTTTACTATATCTGCATAATACTTAACATTTGATGTTGTTGGAACAATTGTAGATAAACTTGTTATATAACTAATTCCGCCTACATCATCTAAATGACCTTGTTTTTTTAACTCTTCTGTTAGTGTTATTAAATCTATAGGTTCTGATTTATTACTCAATTTAATCATAGCTTCATATATAATTTTATGAGCTTCTTTATAAAAGTCATCTGGATTTATAGTTTCACTAACTGTTATAATAGCATCTTTATCAAGTAATATAGAACCTAGTATAGACTGCTCTGATTCCACACTATGAGGAGGGATTCTACTTATATCCTCCATTTTTATCACCTCAAGATTTTGTCTATTGTTTTTCTTTCACGTCTACTCTTACTCTTGTAGTTACTTTTTGATGTATTTTTATATCAACAAATCTTGAACCTAATACTCTTATTGGTTCATCTAAAGTTATTTTTCTCTTATCTACTTCTATATTATGTTGCTTTTTAATTTGTTCAGCTATATCTTTTGATGTTATTGACCCAAAAAGTCTTCCTCCATCACCAGCTTTAGTGTATATAACTACATTTAGTTCTTCCATCTTCTTACCTAATTCTACAGCTGCTTCATATTCTTTTTGAGCTTTTAATTCCTTTGATTTATTTTTTTCATTTAATTCTTTCATATTTGTATTATCAGCAGGTACTGCTAATTTTTTAGGTAGTAAATAATTTCTTGCGTATCCATCACTCACTTCCTTTACTTCATTTTTCTTTCCTGTTCCTTTTACATCTTTTAATAATATAACTTTCATCTATTCTTCCTCCTTAAGATATGTCTGTATTGTATCATTTACCATTTCATATGCTTTTTCTAGTGAAGTATCTAATTGAGCACCAGCCATATCTCTATGACCACCGCCACCTAGCTTTTCCATTAACACATGTACGTTTATATTTCCTAATGACCTAGCACTTATAAACACTTTATCATTTTTTCTAGCTAAAACAAATGATGCTTCTACTTCTTTTATATTTAATAGTTCATCTGCAGCTTGTGCTATTACTATATTTATATTATCAGTTTCTGTCTTAGTATATGCTAAACATATATTCTCGTTTATTACTTTTGCACTTTGAATAATTTCTGCCTTAGTTATAAAATCTTTTATATCTGAATTAAATAATTTCTTAACTTCAATAGTATCTGCTCCAGTTTTCTTTAAATATGATGCTGCTTCAAAAGTTCTTACACCTGTTTTGAATGCAAAGTTTTTAGTATCTAAGCTAATTCCTGCTAGCAATCCTTCTGCAGTTAATTTATTTATTCTAACATCATCTTCAATGTATTGTACAATCTCTGTTACCATTTCACATGTTGATGATACATATATTTCATGGAATAAAAGTACTGTGTCGTTAATAAAATCTACACCTCTTCTATGATGATCTATAACAACTACTTTATCTGATATATCTAATAACTTTGGACACTCTGTAAAATTAGGTCTATGAGTATCTACAACTACTACAAGAGTATTTTTCGTACACTCTCTTATTGCATAGTCAGAGTCAACAAAAACTCCTTCATAATAATCTGATTTTTTTATTCGTTTTATAAATTCTTCTATAGATTCATTTACATAATCTAAAACTATATTGGCTTTTTTATTGCATGATTTACATATATCATAAATACCAACAGCAGCTCCCATAGCATCCATATCAGGATAGCTATGCCCCATTATAAATATATTGTCACTTTCTAAAATAACTTCTCTTAAAGCATGCCCTATAAGTCTTGATTTTACTTTAGTAGTTTTTTCTACTGCTTTAGATTTACCTCCATAGAAGGCAAACTTATCTTTTGTTTTTACAACAGCTTGGTCTCCACCTCTACCTAAAGCTAAATCAAGTGCTCCTGTTGCAAGCTTTAAATTTTCATTTATTGTATCACCATCTATTCCAATTCCCATACTTATTGTTACAGGAAGATTATTTCCATAGTCAATCTTTCTTACTTGATCTAATACTGAAAATTTATCTGCTTCTAACTTCTTTAATTCTTTCTTATTCATTATTAAGAAAAATTTATCTTTAGATGTTCTTTTTAATGCTCCACTTGAGTTCATTTCTAATGAAGTTAATTCTTTTTCTATTGCTACACTTAGAAGTGGTCTATGCTCTTCACCTGTACTTTTTAATACTTCATCATAACCATCTACTTGTATTAACATTATTGCATTTTTTTCTTCATCGTATTTTTTTTGAATTTGTAAAAAATCTGTCTTATCTATCCAATATAACATCATTAGATATTTTGCACTTTTTCCACTCTCATTTTTTATTACATTGTAAACTATAGTGTACTCTCTATTGTTATAGCTTATATCTGTGTACATTTCTTTATTTTCATTTAATACTTTTCTAAGATTTAAATTCTTTATAAGATTATCAATATTTACACCTAGTAAATCATTTTCACCTACCATAGTATTAAACTTACTATTATACCAAGTGATTCTACCATCAAATTCAAGTATACATAAAGGTATAGGTAGATTCATTACCGCTTTTTTAGTAGTTTCATCTATATCCAAAGATAAATTTTGAATATAATTAGTCCATTCTTTTCTTCTTATATTAGTTGTCTTCCAATTATTAAAAACCATATATAAGAATCCAATAAAAAATAAACATCCTATATAAAAGTTATAGTAAAGTAGAAATATAGATGCAATTCCTACAATTACTATATATAGATTTACCTCTGGCATATTCATTTTTAAGATTCGTTTACTAGTCATCTATACCTCCTAAGTAGATTTATAGCTTCTTACCCTTCTAAAGTCTATTATACTATCTAACATACCCACAAAAGATATTCCCATAAACCCAAATATACTTAAAGTCAATGCTGACATAAATATCATTTTTAATGAACCGCTTCTAATCCACTTTTTAAAAAAGTAAATAGAAACTGCTATACCTTGAAGCATAAACATAAAATTAAATACTAGTTGCAAATTCATCATTATTAAATCAGTATGTAAATTTAAATTTATTAAATCCATAAATAAAACAAATATATATAGTGTAAATAATACACTTATAGCATTTCCAGGCAAATAAAAATCTAAAAGCTTCGGTAATTCTAAGTTTACTATTCTTACTCTTTTTAAAATAAAGATTTCTAAAGAATATATAATAAATGCAACTATCATACCTTGTAAAAATAGCATTGTTGGTAACATATTATTTATATAGTTTACTATATCTAATGCCTTAAATCCTTCTTTCAAATCTATACCAGTATTTTCCATGATAGTTATTTGAATATTTACAGATTCTTTTACTAAATTCATAAAATCTTCTAATATATTTGTTTTGAATACTATGTTTCCAATAAAGAAAAATACTATTACACATATCATAGTTATTATAGTACCTATATATATTGGTTCAAATTTATTAAAACCTTCTTTTTTATTATTTCTTAGTGCACTTCCTATAAAAATACCTGGAACTATACTCATTATACATACACTAACTGAATATAATGGATTTACTGTAAACATTAATATAAAAAATGTTGCTATTAAAGATAATATAGAGTACTTATTATCAGTTAATGTTGCTATAATTGCATAAGGTACAGGTACTGCTATACTAAGTATACTTAATATAGGTACATATGCCGTTATTAAACATAACAATATACCTAATGCAGCTATCAGCGATGCTTGAGCTAGCCTTAATTTATTATTCAATTTAAAATCACTCCCTATTTTCCATATGTTTTTTTAAATTCGAAAAATCTCCATACCAACTCTCTACACTGTGATTTTGATCTATTCCTATTCTTATCTTTTCTTTGATCTTATAATCTATTTCACTAAAACTTATTCCTAATCTTTTAGCTAATAAATATGTTATCATTATTATATTTGCTAAAGTATCTTGAAGTACTTCATCTAAAGGTTTTACACCTTTAAAAATTAAATCAAACACATCTCCTACACTAAGTATAAGTTCCTTCTTCATCCATTCTATTATTTTTACATTTTTAGTTACATCTGAGTTTCTATCAAATTTCACAACTTCCCCCCCTTAACTATATAAATATTATATCATAAATTATAACATATTTAACCAGATAAACAAAAAAACGAGCCGTAAGGCTCGTCCTTTTCTTAGTCTAATGTATATGGTAAAAGTGCTATGTTTCTAGCTCTCTTTATTGCAACTGTTAATTCTCTTTGGTGCTTAGCACAAGTTCCAGAGATTCTTCTTGGTAATATTTTACCTCTTTCAGTTACGTATTTTTGTAATCTTTGAGTGTTTTTGTAATCTATTCTAGCATCTTTAGAAGCACAGAATTGACAAACTCTCTTTTTCTTACGTCTCTTCTTGTTTATCATAGTAAATTTCCCTCCTTTTTTAGAATGGTATATCGTCATCATCTATAGCTTGGAATCCTTGTGGATCTAATCCAGTTGGCTCAAAGCTTGGTTCAAAACTCGGCTCAAACCCTTGATGATTTCCTTTATATGAACTCTCAGATTTATTCTTTGTATCTAAGAACTGTACTCTATTTGCATTTACTCTAGTAGCTTTTCTAGTTTCTCCAGCTTGATTTTGGTAACTATCGATTCTTAATGAACCTTGTATAGCTACTAAACTTCCTTTTCCTATGTAGTTAGCGCAATTCTCTGCAGATTTGCCCCAAACTTGTATATCAATAAAGTCAGTTTCTTTTTTCCCATCTTTGCCTGAGAATTCTCTATCAACAGCTATTGCAAAGTTTGCAACAGGCGTTCCAGTTCCTGCGATGTATCTTAACTCAGGATCCCTAGTTAATCTACCAATTAATACAACATGGTTCATAATAACACCGCCTTTTTAGTAATAAAACTAGTTATTAAGCAACAACTATCATGTGTCTTATTACGTTTTCGTTTATCTTTAAGTTTCTATCTAATTCTTTAGGTACTTCAACACCAGCTGCGAAGTTAACTAATACATAGTGACCTTCAGTGAACTTAGCTATTGGGTAAGCTAATTTTTTGTTCCCCCATACGTCAACTTTAACTACTTCTCCGTTAGTAGCAACTACTTCCTTAACTTTGTTAAGAACAGCTTCTCTTGTTTCTTCATCAGCGTTTGGCTTTACTACGAAAACTAATTCATAATTTTTCATTATCTTTTCACCTCCCTTTGGACTTAACGGCTCTACATTTGTAGAGCAGAGAAATGAGATTCAAATCTCATACCTAAACATTTTATCATTAGTTTTTACAAATGTCAATTCGATTTTATGTCTCATCTTCTATTATTACATTTTTTGAACTCCTAATACGTATATATTTAAATTGTTCTGCCAATAATATATACATATAGCCCCCATAACTTAAATATATTTCATCTTAATCTCCCATATAAAAAATGGTGGTAATATACCACCATTTTTTATATATACTTAATTAATATTTCTCAACTATAATTACAACAAATCAAATTTTATTCGATATGTATTAATATTATTTTTTTATTATTTTTTTTATTCTTTTTTCAACAGTTTCTCTATCAAGCATTATACTTCTTAAACATTTTGTACATTTTATTTTTATATCCATGCCTACTCTTGTTATTTCAAACTCTTTACATCCACAAGCATGTTGTTTTTTTAACTCTACAACATCACCTATATTTATATCCATTGGCATAAATACTCACTCTCCTAATCTATATTTTCTACTTTTTTTGATCCATTTTCTAATCTAGTTATTTTATATATTCCTTTATATTCAACACTATTTTCAATTAAAGTATTCTTTACTTTATCTATATCATCATACAAAAATCTTATAGATATACCGCAACTAGCTGTTATTTCTCTAGGTGTCGGTAATGTTGTTGCTCTTACTGAAGCTTCAGTTAATAATTTATCTAATCTTATTGCATGATGTGTTGAGTTAAATGAAACTATATACATTTCGTTCATATTGTCATCCTCTTTCTACTTTATAAATTATATAGATATAGTTTGTGATGAATTTTTCATTATATCCACTATAGTATACATATTAGTGATATTTCCTACCTTTAAACTTTCTTTAAGCCCATAATAATCTAAGCATGTTCCACAAGATAATATTTCAACACCAGCTTCTTGAAGTATTTTGAAATTTTCAACAGTGTCATAATTTTCTGTACTTAACTTCACTCCTGAGTTAACTAAAAGTATACTTTTAGGATATGGCTTTGATTCTGTAAGAGTATATATAAAACCCTTCATAAGAACTTCACCTAATTCATCATTTCCATTTCCCATTTTATTTGAAGATATAAATATACACTTATTATCTAATTCCTCTTGCTTTTTTTCTTCTATTATAACATTTTCTCCCTTTTTTATCTCTATAGAAATGAAGTCTTTTTCTTCTTTAATCACCCTTGATTCACAGTTTAAAGAACTAGATAATTTTAATATATTTTGCTTTGCAATGTCGTTGTCTACAGTTACTATTACTATACCTTGTTCAATATTATCTAATTCTTTCTTTGTATTTATAACTGGTTTAGGACAAGCTAAACCTCTTGCATCTAATTCTATGTACATTTACCTATCATCTCCTTAAAATTCTTCACATTTATTCTAGCACACTTGTATTTTTACAAGTTATAGATTATTTCTATACACAAAAAGATTCCTATAAGGAATCCTTCTTACGTTTATATTATATCTATGTTTTTATATATACAAACACCCTTTTGATAGTATTCTAGTTCTTTATCTTTAGATATATTTGAATATAATTCACCAAGATTTATATATAAATCTGCTAATATTTTTTTATTATTTAATTCAGATATTATACTTATACATTTATGTAAATATTCTATAGCTATAACATTTTCATTTTGTGCTTTATACATATCTGAATAATACTTTAAAATCTTATATTCATTTAATCTATTTTTATTTTTAATTGAAGATGCTAATGCTATTTTACAATATCTTTTAGCCATATCATAATCATAATTAGATATATAAACTTCAATTATTTTAAATAAACTTTTCATCATATATTCATCTTCATCACTTTTTTTAATATCATATACTCTTTGTGAGTACTCTAGTACTTTATCTAAATTACCTATACTTTTATATATTTCGGATATAGTTAGATATATAGATGCTAATTCAGTTTTATTTTTTTCTTCATCTAAAATTTCTAATGCTTTTTTGAAATACTCTTTAGACTTTTCAAATTCACCCATGTTTAAAAGATTATTTGCTTTTAACATTATTGCATTTAATTCTTCATCTGGATTATTTTTTATATCTATTTCATCCATTTTATTTATATAATATAAAGATTTTTCATTGTTGTTTAGCTTTATATAACAATATGCCATTTTACTGTATAAATCTTTATATGTATCTACATCTTCAATTTTAATTTCATTTAATATGCCTTCTGCAAATTCAAATTGAAATATTGCTCCTTTATAAAGTTCTTCTATTAAATAAATTTTTCCAATATTTAAGTAACATTTATACAATTTTTCTTTATCATTATTTCTTATAAAGTAATGTAGTGCTTTTTCATAACTCATAACTGCTTCACTATACTTACCATTTTTAAAATTTATGTCAGCTAGTAAGAAATTACATGTTCCATAATTGTCTAGAACGTTATATTTGTAACATATTTTAATTGCTTCATTTAATTGTTCTTCTGCTTTTTCTAAATTATTACATTTAATTAAAATTTCGCTTTGAAGTATTAGATTATCTGTTAATTTTTTAGATTGCATTTCTTTAGTCTCTAATAAATAATCTACGCTTACATCTAACTGTTTAGCTAAATATTCTAATAACTCACTGCTAGTATGAGATTTATCTCTTTCTATATGGCTTATTTGAGCTGCAGTAATTCTATCCCCCGCTAATTCTTTTAATGTCATATTTTTTTCTTTTCTTAACTTTTTTATCTTTTCTCCTAAACTTAGAATATTCATTCTGCTCCCCCTTATGAAATCATTTTCTTACAATTTAATTATAACTTATATTTACATCAAAAACACTATCTATTTTCAAAGTATTTTCTTATTCGATTAAATAATGTTCGTTTCTGCAAAAAAATATAAACATTTTTTCATATTTTTATAAGTATAACATACTTTATTTCTAAATTTTATATTTTATTTTAAAATATTATGATTATTTAGTATATTTATAATATTTTAGTTTATATATTACATTTAAATTAATTTTTGTTTTATTGATTTAAACTTATATATTTTTTTATACAAAAAAAGATTATCTTAAGCAAAATTATTAATACATAATTTTGCTTAAGATAATCTCTAATATATACTTAATTATTATTAGATATTTTCTTTAATGCTTCTATTGATTTATCTATTTCTTCTTTAGTATTAAAATATCCTATACTAAATCTTACTGCACCTTGTTCAAGTGTTCCTAGAGTTTGATGGGCCAAAGGAGCACAATGTATTCCTGATCTAGTAGCTATATCATATTCGCTATCTAATAAGAATGTTATTTCACCAGAATCCATGTTTCCTATATTTATAGTTATAACAGATGCTCTTTTAGTTGCATCTTTAGGACCATAAATTTTTATATTTGGTATTTCCTCTAATCGTTCTAGCATATATCTGCATAATTCTTCTTCATGCTCTTTTATTTTGTCTATGCCTTCTTTAAATATAAATTTAACTCCTTCATTTAATCCCACTATCCCAGGAGTATTATGTGTTCCTGATTCATATTTATCTGGAAGAAGTTCTGGTTGAAATAAATCTTCCGATTTACTTCCTGTTCCACCCTCTTTTAATATATTTAAATTTAATCCTTCTCTTATATATAAAATTCCTGTTCCTTGTGGACCTAATAATCCCTTATGTCCAGGTGCTGCTAGCATATCTGCAGAAATTTCTTTTAAATCTATATTATATACACCTGCTGTTTGAGAGGCATCCACTAAATATAATATATTATGAAACTTTGCAATTTCTGATATAGCTTTTATATCTATTAATGTTCCACATACATTTGAGGCATGTGTTGTTACTATTAATTTAGTATTTGGTTTTATGGCTTTTTCTAAATCATTTAAGTCTAAAAATCCATCTTTATCACATTGTACTATAGTATTCTCTACACCTACTTTTTCAAGAGCTTTTATAGGTCTTATTACAGAATTATGTTCCATACTAGTAGTTATTATATGATCTCCACTACTTACAACACCTTTTATAGCTAAATTTAACGAATCTGTAGCATTGTTAGTAAATACTATATTCATAGGATTATCTATATTAAATAACTTTGCTATATTTTCTCTTGTATCATATATTTCTCTAGCTGCTTTCATAGCTAGTTTATGCCCTGCTCTACCAGGATTTGCACAGTAATTTTTCATACAATCCATCATAGCATCATATACAGCTTCTGGCTTAGGAAATGTCGTTGCTGCATTATCTAAATAAATCATATTATGATTTCCTTTCTTGTCTTAATTGTCCTCAAGAAGCATCGATACTATATTATTTAAATCATCTTCATTATAGTATTCTATTTCTATTTTTCCTTTTTTCTTACCTTTAGATATATTTACCTTAGTTCCAAAGATATTTCTTAGTTTTTCTTCAACATCAACAATAAATACATCTTTTTCTTTTGTTTTTTTAGGCATTTCTTTAATATTTTCTTCACATATTTTCTTTGCTAAAGCTTCTGTGGCTCTAACTGAAAGTTCCTCAGCTATTACTTTATTAGCTAATTCTAATTGAAGACTTTCATTTGTTACTCTAAGTAATGCCTTACCATGTCCTGCAGTTATATGACCTTGGTCTATCATATCCATTATTTGTTTTGGAAGATTTAATAACCTTAATGTATTTGTTATATGCGGCCTACTTTTTCCTACAGCTTCTGATATTTCTTCTTGAGTAACTTCATAATTTTTTATTAAACTTCTATATGCTAATGCTTCTTCTATAGGATTTAATTCTTCTCTTTGTAAGTTTTCTATAAGTGCTATTTCCATTATATCTTTCATAGGTATATCTTTTATAACTGCAGGTATATCTCTTTTACGAGCTAATTTAGATGCTCTATATCTTCTTTCTCCTGCTATTATCATATATTTACCTTTATCATCAGGTTTTAGCACTATTGGTTGTAATACTCCATAATTCTTTATAGATTCACTTAATATTTTTATTTTTTCTTCATCAAATACTCTTCTTGGTTGATCTTGATTTGGATATATATTTTTTAAATCTATTGTTATTATATCTTTTTTATCTATTTCTGTACTAATATCAGGTATCAATGCGCTAAGACCTCGTCCTAATCTATTAGTTCTTTTTGTTGCTTTATTCTCCATTTTATATTATATCCTCCTCTAAATCTATAAATTCTTCTGCTAGTTCCATATATGCTACTGCACCTTTACATTTTGAGTCATAATAAATTACTGGTTTCCCATGACTTGGTGCTTCTGCTAGTCTTACATTTCTTGGTATTAGTGTCGTATATACACTTCCTTTAAAGTATCTTTTAACTTCATCAACTACTTGGATTGATAAATTAGCTCTTCCATCAAACATACTTAGTACAACTCCTTGGATATCTAAATCTGGATTTAGTCTAGATTTTACTAATTTTATAGTACCCATAAGTTGACTAACACCTTCTAATGCATAATATTCACATTGTATAGGTATTAAAACACTATCTACCGCAGTTAGACTATTTATAGTTAACATCCCTAATGATGGAGGACAATCTATAAATATATAATCATAATTATCTCTTACTTTATCTATGGAATTTTTTAATATATACTCTCTACTTTCTCTTGATGTAAGCTCTATTTCACATCCTGCTAAATCTGTATCTGATGCCACTATATCAATATTATCAAATTCAGTGCTTAATATTGCTTCATTTATTTCTACACCTTCTATTATAACATCATATATAGTTCTCTCCACTGACTGTTTATCAATTCCATATCCACTTGTTGTATTTCCTTGTGGATCTAAATCTAAAACTAATATTTTTTTTCCCATTGATCCTAAACTTGCAGTTAGGTTTACATTTGTAGTAGTTTTTCCTACTCCTCCTTTTTGATTAAATACCGCTATTACTTTACTCATTTTGATTTCCCCCTGTAATCTTTTAAAAAAAGATTACTGCAAAGCAGTAACCTTTTTATTTTTTAGGAATCTTTACGACAACTTCCATATAATCGCCTTTATCTATTTCATTATATTTAGCTTCGATTCCTGTACCAATTATTGCATCAAAGGCTTGCTTCATCGTGTTTAAATATATCCTTATGCCCATAGTTCCTTTTATATTTTGTTTTTTCTCTAGATCTTGAGGATTTTCTAATTCATCTAAAATATCCTTTATTATCTTTTCTGTTTTCTTTACTGTAAGTTCATTTTTTATTATCTTATCAAGAACTTCATTAATTAAATCTTCTGTTGGTAATTTAAGAAGAGCTCTTGCATGTCTCTCTGTTAAATTATTTTCTACTAACTTTATTTTTACACTATTCGGCAATCTAAGTATCCTTAACTTATTTGCTATAGTAGACTGATTTTTACCTAACTTCTCAGCTAACTGCTGTTGTGTAAATTCATGTTCTTTTATTAGGTTTTCATAACCCATTGCTTCTTCTATAAAATTTAAATCTTCTCTTTGAAGATTTTCTAATAATGCTAGTACTGCAGATGATTCATCAGACATGTTATTTATTATAGCTGGAACAGCTTGAAGATTAGCTAATTTTGCAGCCCTAAATCTTCTTTCCCCCGCAATTAATTCATACTTGTCATCTTTTTGCCTAACTGTTATTGGTTGAAGTATTCCATAAACTTTTATAGAATTGCTTAGCTCTTCTAACGCTGCTTGTGAAAATACCTTTCTTGGTTGATATGGATTAGGGACTATGTTTTCTATAGGTATCTCCATAACTTTTTTATCTTCCATAACATACCTCTCTCATTTAGAATAAATATATTTTAATATAATTCTTTACAAATTAATACTTCATTAGATATATAAATAACATTTCTTCACAATACTTATATAATCCTTCTATTTTTATTTTATTTTTAACATAATTTTATATATTTCTAAAATAAAATATTACTTTATCGGACTTTTCACTGGTTTTCCCGCTTTTCTTGGGTACTTATCTGGCGTATTTTTTACTTTTTTGAATACTAATATGTTATGATTTAAGTCAGATTCAGGTAATTCGATATTTATCTTCTCTATAAACTCAACGCCTAAGACATCCATGGCTACTTTTGACTCCTCTAGTTCTAAGTTTGCATTTGGCCCTTTTAAGCACACAAAATACCCACCTACTTTAACAAATGGCACACAAAATTCCATTAAAATAGGTAATCCTGCAACTGCTCTTGCAGTAGCTATATCATATTTTTCTCTGTATTCATCTAATTTACCAAAGTCTTCAGCTCTACCATGTATAAACTTTATATTATCAATTTCTACTTGTTTACTAACTTCTTGTAAGAAATTAATTCTCTTATTTAATGAGTCTAATAATGTTAATTCTATATTTTTTAGACATATTCTTAATGGTAATCCTGGAAATCCTGCTCCAGTTCCTACATCTATAATAGATACTCCATCTTTTATATACCCATTAGTTACTGCTGAAACAGAATCTAAGAAGTGCTTTACATACACTTCTTTTTCATCTTCTATTCCAGTAAGGTTCATTTTTTGATTCCAATCGACTAATATTTCCCTGTAAATATTAAAATCATTTAATATTTTGTCATCTACTGATATTCCTAAATCTTCAAGACCGTTTTTTAATATATCTCTATTGCTCATCTTTTCCTCCTCTAGTTCTTCTCATTTGTTCTAAATATATAAGAAGTACTGATATATCTGCAGGTGAAACTCCAGAGATACGAGATGCCTGTCCTATAGATATAGGTCTTATTGCATCTAATTTTTGTCTTGCTTCTATTCTAAGCCCATCTATTGATAAATAATCTATTCCTTCTGGTAATCTCTTATTTTCAAGTTTTTTAAATTGGTCTATTTGTTTTAATTGTTTTTCTATATATCCTTCATATTTAGTCATTATTACGCATTGTTCTTTAACTTCATCTGAAACATCTTCACCAGCACCTTTACCTATAGCTTCTATTAGCTCATAAGTTACCTCTGGACGCTTTAAGAATTCATATAAAGATAAACCTACTTTTATTTCTGATGCTCCCATTTCATTTAATAAATGATTCACTTCTTTAGGAGTAACTCTTTCCGTTTTTAATCTTTCTAATTCTTTTTCCACTTCAGCTTTTTTCTTAAGATATCTCTGATATCTTTCTTCCGTAACTAAACCTATATCATACCCTCTTTGAGTAAGTCTCATATCAGCATTATCTTGTCTTAGGTATAGTCTATATTCTGATCTTGAAGTCATCATTCTATATGGCTCGTTAGTTCCTTTTGTAACTAAGTCATCTATTAAAACACCTATATATGCTTCTGATCTATCAAGTACAAATGGCTCTTTTCCTTCTATTTTACGAGCTGCATTTATACCAGCTATAAGACCTTGAGCTGCTGCTTCTTCATATCCTGATGTTCCATTGAACTGTCCTGCACTGAATAAGTTTTCTACACCTTTTATTTCAAGTGTTATTTTTAATTGTGTAGGATCTATACAATCATACTCTATAGCATATGCTGGTCTCATTATTTTAGCATTTTCAAGACCCTTTACACTCTTGTACATTTCAAGCTGTACTTCGTAAGGTAAACTTGTTGATATTCCTTGAATGTACATTTCTTTTGTATCTAAACCTTCTGGTTCTATAAATATTTGATGTGATTCTTTATCACTAAATCTTACAACTTTATCTTCTATTGATGGACAATATCTAGCACCTGTACTATCTGCCTTTCCACTATACATAGCCGTTCTATCTAAGTTACTAGTTATTATTTCATGCGTTTTTAAGTTTGTTCTTGTTAAATAACAAGGTTCTTGTTTTATTCCTATATTATCTGTTAAGAATGAGAATGGAGTAATTTTTTTATCTCCTTCTTGTATAGACATTTCCGAAAAATCTATACTATCTCTATGAATTCTAGCAGGTGTTCCTGTTTTGAATCTTCTCATATTTAAACCTAAATCAACTAATTTATCTGTAAGATGCTTAGAATATGCTAGTGCATTAGGCCCTTCATTAATAGTTAATTCACCTATAAATATCTTAGAGTTTAAGTAAACTCCTGTTGCTAATATAACCGCTTTAGCTTCATATCTACATCCTAATTTAGTAAGTACTCCTGTAACAACTTGTCCTTCGTGTAATATATCTATTACCTCATCCATAACTATATCTATATTAGGATTATCTTCTAAAGTTTTCTTCATTTCTGTGTGGTATTTAAATTTATCAGCTTGCCCTCTTAAAGAGTGAACTGCTGGTCCTTTAGCAGTATTTAACATTCTACTTTGTATAAGTGTCTTATCTGCATTTATACCCATTTGTCCGCCTAAAGCATCTATCTCTTTTACTAGTTGCCCTTTACCTGTTCCACCTATTGATGGATTACAAGGCATTAAAGCTATTGAATCTAAAGACATAGTAACTACTAATGTCTTATGTCCCATTCTTGCTGTAGCAAGAGCTGCTTCACAACCAGCATGTCCTGCTCCAACTACTATTACGTCATATTTCCCTGCATCAAACTGTTTCATGTAGATCTCCTTTCTATTTTACATAATGTTTCACGCAAAACATTACGTTCTTTTTGTATATTATTTACCTATACAGAAGTTTGCAAATATTGTATCTAATAAATCTTCTCTTACTGTATCTCCGTTTATATATCCTAAATAGTCCCATATATTTTTAAAATCAACTTCTATAAAATCATATGGCATTCTTTGATCAATAGCATTTATAGCATCATTTATAGATTCATACGCTTTAAATAATGCATCTTTATGTCTTGAATTAGTTATCATTAAATTAGAAGAATTTTTTACACTTCCATGATAAACCATCGATTCTATTTTATCTTGTAATTGTTCTATACCTTGATGTTTTAAAGCCGATATCTCTATTATATCTTCACTATTAACAAATTCTTTTACTTTTTCTAATTCTATTTTAGGTTCTAAGTCCATTTTATTTAATAGAACTATAGTCTTTTTATTTTTAAGATTTTCTAAAATTTCCATATCTTCTTCAGATAATTTTCTAGATGCGTCTAATACCATTATAACTAAATCAGCTGTGCTGAAAGACTCTCTAGATTTTTCAACACCTATTTTTTCTACTATATCTTCTGTTTCTCTTATACCTGCAGTATCAACTATTTTTAAAGGTATACCTTTTATATTAACAAATTCTTCAATAACATCTCTAGTTGTACCCGCTATGTCAGTTACTATAGCTCTATTTTCTCCTAATATAGAATTTAATAAAGATGACTTTCCTACGTTAGGCTTACCTACTATTACAGTTTTTAGACCATCTCTAAGTATTTTACCACTTTCTGCAGTATCGTAAAGTTTTTTGATTTCATTTCTAAGTTCAATAGCTTTTTCTTCAAGTGTTTGATATGTTATTTCTTCTACATCTTCTTCTGCAAAATCTATAGAAACTTCTAAGTGTGCTAAAACTTCCGTAACATTCATTCTTAAATCTTTGATTTTTTTAGCTAAACTTCCTTCTAATTGATTTTGAGCTACTTCATGAGCCATATCCGTTTTTGATTTTATAACATCAATTATAGCTTCTGCTTGAGATAAATCTATTCTTCCATTTAAAAATGCTCTTTTTGTAAATTCTCCCGCATCAGCTAACCTTACACCTTTAGATAATATAAGTTCTAGTATTTTTTTTACTGAAATAAATCCACCGTGACAATTTATTTCTATTACATCCTCAGCAGTATATGAGTTTGGACCTTTCATATATGCTACTAAGGCTTCATCTATTACTTTTTCGCCATCAACTATTTTCCCATATATTAACGTTCTTGTATTATAATCTTTTATCATTTTTCCTGATTTAGATTTAAATATTGATTGGGCTACTTGTAGTGATTTATCTCCACTTATTCTAATTATTCCTATTCCACCTTCTCCTGGTGCTGTAGCAATCGCTGCTATAGTATCATCTATAAACAAATCATTCACCTCTTAATATAATTTTATCTCTTTCGTTACTTTAATTGTTTCCTTAATCTTAACATTATATAAAATAAATTGCAAAAATAAAACCCCCTATTATCTAGGAGGTTAATTTTATTTTATATATTCTATTACTAATCTTCTATATGGATCTGTACCTTCACTATAAGTACTTACATACTTATTATTTTGAAGAGCAGAATGTATTATTCTTCTTTCATAAGGATTCATATAGTCTAATTTTTTAGTTTTCTTTGTTTTAGATACTTCTCTAGCTACTTTATGAGCGTATCTTATTAAAGATTCTTCTCTTTTTGATCTGTAATCTTCAATATCTACAAGAACTCTCATGCTAGAATTTTTATTTATTTTATTAAGGGCAAGTCCTGTTAATAATTGTATAGAATCTAAAGTTTCTCCTCTTCTTCCAATTAAAGCAGACGCATCTTGACCTTTTATATCAACTTTTATAACATTTCCTTCTTGAGTTACACTTAAATTTGCATCTATATTAGAGTTTTTAAGTATATTTTCAATGAATGACTTAGCTATATCTACTTCTTTTTCAATTTCTTTTTCTATAACTGTAAATTTATAAAGACCATCTTTAGCACCTAAAAATCCTAAAAAACCTTTTGTCGGATTTTCTAATACTTCAATTTTTAAATCTTCCAATTTAACATTTAATTTATCAAGCGCTTGATTTATAGCATCCTCTTTACTCTTACTTCTTATTTCTAGGATTTTCATCTACTTCCTCCTTAGAAACAGCCAATTTAGCTCTTAAAGGATTCATTATTAAATAATGTTGTGCTATTGCAAACACATTACCAATTGTCCAATATAATGTTAGACCTGCTGGGAAAGTGAATCCCCAGAATAACATCATAGCTGACATTACATAAGTCATCATCTTCATAGAACCTTGCTGTTGGTCCTTAGGCATCATTAATGTTTGCATTAAAAATGTAGTCGCTCCTGATAAGATAGCTAATATAACATCTGGCTTAGTTAAATCTTGTACCCATAGAAAACCTTTAGCTGCAGTTGCAAGCTGTTCTTGATCTACAAATACTCCATATGTAACAGGTTCTCTTAACACAGAAAATAGTGCTATTAATATAGGCATTTGTATTAATAACGGTAAACATCCTGCTAATGGATTAATTTTAGCTTCTGTGTATATTTTCATTATTTCTTGTTGTTGTTTTTCAGGTTTATCTTTATATTTAGTTTGTATTTCTTGTATCTTAGGCTGTATATCCTGCATTGCCTTTGTAGATTTTGTTTGCTTAATTGTAAGTGGTAATAATAGTACTTTTACTACTATAGTGAATAATATTATTGAAAGTCCATAGTTTTGAACAAGTTCAAATATTATTCTTAGTACATGTCCTAGTGCATTACTTATAATGTTCACTTTATATACCTCCCAAAGTATGTGTTGTTTTATTTAAGTGGATCATATCCTCCTGGATGAAAAGGATGACACTTTAATAATCGTTTTATAGTTAAATATATCCCTTTTAGCGCTCCATATTTTCTAATAGCTTCAATTGAATACTGAGAACATGTAGGATAAAATCTACAAGTTGGTCCTTTTAAAGGAGATATAAATTTTTGGTAAAATCTAACCAAGTAGATAAGTAATTTCGATAAATACCTATTGATTTCCTTTAATATAAAATATTTTTTTTTCAAAATATAGACCCCCAGCAAAAACGATATACTTTTATATTAATGCTGCTTTTTTCATAAGATGATTCATAGATTTTTCTATATCCTTATAATCCGCTTCTTTTATTGCAACCCTAGCTATAAATACAATATCATATCCATATTTAACGTTTGCATCAATATTCAATCTATATGATTCTTTGATCCTTCTTCTTATTTTATTTCTATTAATCGCATTTCCTACTTTTTTAGAAACTGAAATCCCTACTCTAGTAGAGTCTGATTTATTATCTAGAATATACATTACTAAGTTTCTATTCGCAAAAGATTTGCCGTGTTTGTATACTTTTCTAAAATCAGAGTCTTTTTTTAAACCTTGGGTTCTTTTAAAGTCCATCTTAAAACCTCCATAAACACAGCTTATAATTATATTTTCTACACAAAAAGGCCACTTAATAGCGGCCTTTTTAATTATTAATGAGTTAATCTATTTCTTCCTTTAGCTCTTCTTCTCTTTAACACGTTTCTTCCGTTAGACGTTTTCATTCTCTTTCTGAAACCATGTTCTTTCTTTCTTTGTCTTTTCTTTGGCTGATAAGTTCTTTTCATCGTATTACACCGCCTTTCAGATTTGTTTTCCGTTTATAAAAATAATAACTTTACCCTCAAAGTAAACATAACACATACAATTATAAATGCTTTTATATATGTTGTCAACGAGTTTTTGGAAGTCATAAATAACTATTTTCCCATTATCATATTATTATTCTTTACAACATTTAATATGATTTTTATTCAAATGTTTATTATTTTAATTTTTTAATAGTATAAACAGATTCCTTTTTATCCATTATATCGATATATAGATGTATATATATGTTATCAACATATGGTGAATATTGTGGATAAATTAGATGTAAATTCTTGAAGTTTGACATTTATTCTGATATTATAGTTATGCTTGTGTATAATGTTAATAATACTTATTAACTTATAAACGTTATGCACAAACTGTGGATATAAATGTGTATAACTTATTAATTAACTGACAATAATTTAGTTATAGAGTATTTTTCTTATATGTTTTTACTATTTATAACTTTATATACATATTGTTTATAACTTTTTGCTTAACAAGAATAATTATTAATATTATTTTTTATCCACATAATTATCCATAAATATTCTTATTTTATAAAGTTTACATAAATTCAATTAATTTTTGTTAATAACTTTGTGGAAAATGTCAATTATTCTATGCGGAGGTTCATACTATGGATATAGTTTCTTTATGGGACAAAACACTACAATTAATAAAAGGTGAGTTATCTCCACCTAGCTTTAATGCTTTTTTTAAGCAAATAATACCTTTAAAAATACATATGAATGAATTAATACTTTTAGTTCCTAATGACTTTACTAAAGGTATTTTAGAGGATAGATATTTAAATCTAATTGAAAGTTCAATAAATCAACTTTCATTAAAAAAATATAAAATTAAATTTGTTTTAGATGAAAAATATATTGAAGGATTAGAAGAAGAATCAAAATCTTCTAATTTGCCTCAAAAAAGCTATTCAAATCTAAATCCTAAATATACTTTTGATACTTTCGTAATAGGTAATAGTAATAGATTTGCACATGCTGCATGTGTTGCTGTTGCTGAATCCCCTGCTAGAGCTTATAATCCATTATTCTTATATGGAGGTGTTGGATTAGGAAAAACTCACTTAATGCATGCGATTGGTCATCATATAATAACTCAAAAAAAGGATGCTAAGGTTGTTTATGTTTCATCTGAAAAGTTCACAAATGAACTAATAAATTCGATAAAGGATGATAGAAACGAAGAATTTAGAAATAAGTATAGAAATGTAGATATACTACTTATCGATGATATTCAGTTCATTGCAGGAAAAGAAAGGACTCAGGAAGAGTTTTTCCATACTTTTAACTCATTACATGAGGCAAATAAGCAAATAATTATTTCTAGTGATAGACCTCCAAAAGAGATTCCTACATTAGAAGATAGATTAAGATCTAGATTCGAAATGGGACTTATAACAGATATTCAAGCTCCTGATTTTGAAACTAGAATAGCAATACTTAGAAAAAAAGCTCAAATGGAAAATATAGAAGTTTCAAATGAGGTAACTACTTATATTGCTAAAAATATAAAATCAAATATAAGAGAATTAGAAGGTGCTTTAACTAGAGTAATTGCATATTCATCTCTTACTAATAGAACTATATCTTTTGATCTTGCTGTAGAAGCTTTAAAGGATATAATAACTACTACTAAAAATGAAGAAATTACTGTAAATAGAATAAAAGAAAAAGTAGCTTCTGTATTTAATATAAAAATGGAAGACTTCAATTCTAAAAAAAGAACAAGATCTATTGCTTATCCAAGACAAATAGCTATGTACTTATCTCGTGAACTTACAGATTTATCACTTCCTAAAATAGGTGAGGAATTTGGAGGTAGAGATCATACTACTGTTATTCATGCCCACGATAAGATAGTTAAAGATATACAAGTAAATGAAGAAATTAAATCTAAAATAAATAAAATAATTTTAGATTTAAAAGGATAATTTATAAACATTTGCCTGTGGATATGGTGTTAATGTAATGTTTATAGTTTTTTTGTCTAAATTTTACTAACACAATATTATATAAAAAATAACAAAGATATTAACATTTTATACACATGTTGATATCTTTGAATTTATTTAGACATAGATACTTATTAACATTATCAACAACACTTACTACTATTACTACTAATATTTTTATTTATTTTTTTATATAAATGTGACAAGGAGGTTATCCACATTGAAAATAATTTGTAATCAAAAACTTTTAGCGACTAAAATAGGTATATCTCAAAAAGCTATTAATGGAAAAACAACTTTAGAGCTTTTAAAAGGAATCTTATTATCTGCTAAAGATGGACAATTAAAATTAACAGGATATGATTTAGAAATAGGAATAGAAACTTATACACAAGCTGAAGTTATTGAAGAAGGTGAAATTGTAGTAAACGCTAGACTTTTTGGGGATATTATTAGAAAATTACCTGATTCATTTGTTGAAATAGAAACTGATGCTGAAAATAATGTATATATAAATTGTTTAAACTCAAGATTTAAAATAAAAGGAGATTCAGCAAGAGAATATCCAAGACTTCCTGAAGTCAATGAAGAAGATTTATACAATATTCCTCAAGATTTATTAAAGAATATGATAAAGCAAACAGTATTTGCTATATCTCAAGATCAAACAAAACCAATATTAATGGGAGAACTTTTAGAAATAATAGATGGAGATATAAGTTTGGTTGCTATTGATGGATATAGATTAGCAGTTAGAAGTTGTAAAATTGATAATATAACAGATAATGCTAAGGTTATAATACCAGGAAAAACATTAAATGATGTAAATAGCCTATTATCTTCGGAAGAAGATGTGAAAGTTGGATTTGATGAAAAAAATGCAATATTTATTATAAATGACACTAAAATAATAACTCGACTTCTTGAGGGAGATTTTATAGATTATAAAAAATTATTACCAAGAGAATATAATTCAAAAGTAAAGTTAAAAACTAAAGAACTTTTAAATAGTATAGAAAGAGCATCATTATTATCACAGTCTGAAAAGAATAACTTAATAAAATTATCTATAAGAGATAATGTTATGGCAATTACTTCAAATACTGATAAAGGAAATGTATATGAAGAAGTTAATTTAGAGTTATCTGGTGAATACTTAGATATAGCATTTAACTCTAGATATTTCTTAGAAGGATTAAAAAATATAGATAGTGAGGAAATCTTTATAGAATTCACTACAAATATAAATCCATGTATAATAAGACCTGCTGATGATGTTAAGTATACTTATTTACTACTTCCAGTAAGAATATCATCTAATATATAGTTTAAGAAGAAAACCCAACTAATAAAGTTGGGTTTTTGTAGCTAATTTTGTGATATAATATATATTTAATGTGACATTTTATCTAAGTATCAAAAACTTATTAAATTAGGAGGAATTCATTGATGATTGAAATAAATATAGATTCAGAATATATAAAATTAGATCAGCTTCTTAAATTAGCAGATGCTGTATCTACAGGTGGACATGCTAAATTTTTAATATTAGAAGGTTTAGTGAAGGTTAATGGAGAAGTTGAAATAAGAAGAGGTAGAAAGTTAAAACCTCAAGATATAGTAGAAGTTGAAGGACAGAAAATAAAAGTAGTGTAAAAAGGAGAGCCTTTTATGCGACTAAATAGTTTACAATTAGTGAATTTTAGAAACTATAATAATTTATATTTAGAATTTAACAAAAAAGTTAATCTTCTTTTAGGAAAAAATGGCCAAGGAAAGACTAATATAGTAGAATCTATATATATGCTATCTTTCGGAAAATCATTTAGAACTAGTAGAGATAAAGAAATTATAAAATTTGAAACTGAAAATTTGTATGTTGGAGGTAGTTTCTCAAAAGAGCATACAGATGGGCTAATAGAGATTGCGATTGGAAAGAATAAAAAAGGCATAAAGGTTAATAAAATTCATATACAAAAAATTCATGAATTACTTGGAAATTTAAACGTAGTTATATTTTCTCCAGAGGATCTTAGATTAGTTAAAGAGGGTCCTAAGGAAAGAAGGTCGTTTATTGATAAAGAAATTAGTCAGATTATGCCAAAGTATTATAACTATCTTACTAATTATAATAAAGTGCTTTTTCAAAGAAATCAGTTACTAAAAACTAACAATATAGATGAAGCATTATTAGATGTTTATGATGAGAGTTTAGCTAGGTATGGTAGCTATCTATATATTTTAAGACGTGATTTTATAAAAAAAATAGCAAATATATCTAAAAATATGCATTTTAAATTGACGAATTCAATTGAAGAACTATCAATTACATACAAAAGTCAGATTGATATAAATGATGATGATACTATTGATAGTGTATATAATAAATTCTTAGACAAGCTTAATTCAAGTAGAAAGCATGATATTGATGTAAGAACAACTAGATATGGTTTACATAAGGATGATTTAAATATATATGTAAATGGACTAGATGTTAGACTTTATGGTTCACAAGGTCAACAAAGAACAGCCTCTATTTCACTAAAATTATCTGAAATAGAACTTATAAAAAATGAAGTAGGTGAATATCCTATTCTAATTTTAGATGATGTATTTAGTGAATTAGATGAAACAAGGCAAAAACTATTAATAGATAACTTAAGTGTAGTTCAAATGTTTATAACTACTGCTGAAGTTTCACATATAAATATATTTAATAAAAGTAATACAACCATTTTCAGAATTGAAAAAGGGCAAGTTATTAATATAGAGAATGGAGGGAACTAGATGAAACAAGAATACGGTGCAAGTCAGATACAAGTTCTAGAAGGATTAGAGGCCGTTAGAAAAAGACCAGGTATGTATATAGGGTCAACAGGTCCTAGAGGTTTACACCACTTAGTTTATGAAGTAGTAGACAACAGTATAGATGAAGCATTACAAGGATATTGTTCAGAAATATATGTTTCTATAAATAAAGATGGAAGCATAACAGTAAAAGATAATGGTAGAGGTATACCTGTAGAGATACATCCTAAAACAGGAAAATCTACACTAGAAACAGTTTTAACAGTACTTCATGCAGGAGGTAAATTTGGTGGAGGAGGATACAAGGTATCTGGTGGTCTTCACGGAGTTGGTGTTTCTGTAGTTAATGCATTATCTAAATGGGTTGTAGCAGAAGTTCGTAGAGATGGTAATATACATAGACAATCTTATGAGCTAGGAACACCTACAACTGATCTTGAAATAATAGGTAAATGTGACGATACAGGTACTACAATAAACTTTATGCCAGATGCAACAATATTTGATGAAATTGAATTCAAATTTGATACATTAGAGCATAGACTTAGAGAATTATCTTTCTTAAATAAAGGTATAAAAATAGTATTTGAGGATAAGAGAGAAGGACAAGAAAAGAAAAAAGAATTCCATTACACTGGAGGATTAATAGAATACGTAAAATATTTAAATAAATCTAGAACTGGAATTCATGATGAAATAGTTTATATAGATAAAAAGGTAGATGATTATGTTGTTGAGTTAGCTATGCAGTATACTGATGGTTATTCAGAGAACATATATTCTTTTGCTAACAATATAAATACTCACGAAGGTGGTACTCACTTAGCAGGATTTAAAGCAGCTCTTACAAAGACAATAAATGAATATGCTAAGAGAAATAAACTTATAAAAGAAAGCGAACCGAATTTACTAGGTGAAGATATAAGAGAAGGGCTTACAACTGTAATATCAGTTAAGCTTCCAGAACCTCAATTTGAAGGTCAAACAAAGACTAAATTAGGAAATACTGTTATGAGAGGTATAGTAGACAGCGTAACAGTAGAAGAACTAGGTGCTTTCTTAGAGGAAAATCCAACTATAGCTAGAATAATAGTAGACAAAGGTCTTAGAGCCCAAAGAGCAAGAGAAGCAGCTAAAAGAGCAAGAGAATTAACTAGAAGAAAGAGTGTATTAGAAAGTACTTCATTGCCAGGGAAATTAGCTGACTGTGCTGAAAAAGATCCTTCTAAGAGTGAAATATTCTTAGTCGAAGGGGATTCTGCCGGTGGTTCTGCTAAACAAGGTAGAGATAGACATACACAAGCAATACTTCCATTAAGAGGGAAGATATTAAACGTTGAAAAATCTAGATTAGATAAAATATTATCATCAGATGAAATAAAAAATATGATAACAGCATTTGGTTGTGGAGTTGGTAATGACTTTGATTTAGAAAAAGCTAGATATCATAAAATTGTTATAATGACAGATGCCGACGTTGATGGAGCGCACATAAGAACATTATTATTAACGTTCTTCTTTAGATATATGAAACCATTAATAGAAAAAGGATTAGTATATATAGCACAGCCACCTTTATACAAGGTTAAAAAGCAAAAGAAAGAATACTACGTTTATTCAGATGAACAATTAAATATATTACTAGAAGAAATAGGAAGACAAGGTGTAGAACTTCAAAGATATAAAGGGCTTGGAGAGATGAATGCTGAACAGTTATGGGATACAACAATGAATCCTGAAACAAGAACGTTATTACAAGTATCTATAGAAGATGCAGTAATTGCAGATGAAGTATTCTCAATGCTTATGGGTGATAAAGTTGCACCAAGAAGAGAATTTATAGAAGAAAATGCAACATATGTTAGAAACTTAGATATATAGAAAGGGGATGAGTATCAATGGAAGAAAATAATAGAATACTCCCTATTGAAATAGCAGAAGAAATGAAAAAGTCTTATATAGACTATTCTATGAGTGTTATAGTTGGTAGAGCTCTTCCTGATGTTAGAGATGGACTAAAACCAGTTCATAGAAGAATATTATATTCAATGAGTGAATTAAATTTAACTCCAGATAAACCATATAGAAAGTCTGCACGTATAGTTGGGGACGTTCTAGGGAAGTACCATCCACATGGAGACACAGCTGTTTATCATGCAATGGTTAGGATGGCTCAAGATTTCTCAACTAGAGGGCTTTTAGTTGATGGACATGGTAACTTTGGTTCAGTAGACGGTGATGCACCAGCTGCAATGCGTTATACAGAAGCAAAAATGAGTAAATTATCTCTTGAATTATTAAGAGATATAGAAAAAGAAACAGTTGATTTTGTACCGAACTTTGATGAGTCTTTAAAAGAGCCATCTGTATTACCTTCAAGATATCCAAATCTTTTAGTTAATGGTTCAAATGGTATAGCAGTTGGTATGGCTACATCTATACCTCCTCATAATTTAGGTGAGGTAATAGATGCAACTGTACATTTAATAGATAATGAAGAATGTTCAGTAGATGACTTAATGCAATTTATAAAAGGACCAGATTTTCCTACATCAGCAATAATAATGGGTAAAGAAAGTATTTCTGAAGCTTATAGAACTGGTAGAGGAAAGGTTAAAGTTAGAGCTAGAGCAGTAATAGAAGAATTACCAAAAGGAAAACAACAAATAGTAGTAACGGAAATACCATATCAAGTTAATAAAGCTAAATTAGTTGAAAGAATAGCTGAATTAGTTAAAGATAAAAAGATAGAAGGAATATCTGATCTTAGAGATGAAAGTAACAGAAATGGTATGAGAATTGTTATAGAGCTTAAGAGAGATGTTAATGCTAATATAGTATTAAATAACTTATATAAGCATTCTCAAATGGAAGATACATTTAGTGTAATAATGCTTGCATTAGTAAATGGTCAACCTAAAGTATTAAATCTTAAGCAAATATTATATCACTATGTACAACATCAAAAAGATGTAGTAACTAGACGTACTAAATTTGAATTAAATAAAGCTGAAGCTAGAGCACATATATTAGAAGGATTAAGAATAGCTTTAGATAATATAGATGCAGTTATAAGTTTAATAAGAGGATCTAAAACAACTCAAGAAGCTAAGACTGGATTAATGAATAAGTTTGGCTTAACTGATATACAAGCTCAAGCTATATTAGATATGAGACTTCAAAGGCTTACTGGATTAGAGAGAGATAAGATAGAAGCTGAGTATGAAGAATTAATAAAGAAAATAAATAGATTAAAAGAAATCTTAGCTAATGAAAGATTACTTCTTAATGTAATAAAAGAAGAAATGCTTATAATAAAAGAAAACTATGCAGATGAAAGAAGAACTGAAATAAGACATGCTGAAGGCGAAATAGACATGAGAGACCTTATAGAGGATGAAGAAATAGCAATAACTCTTACTCATTTTGGATATATTAAGAGACTTCCAGCAGATACTTATAAGAGTCAAAGAAGAGGTGGAAGAGGAATATCTGCTCTTACAACAAGAGAAGAAGATTTCGTAAAACACTTAGTAAGTACAACTACGCATAGTAGATTACTATTCTTTACAAATAAAGGTAGAGTATTTAGATTAAATGCTTATGAAATACCAGAAGGTAAGAGACAAGCAAAAGGAACTGCTATTGTAAATTTACTTCAATTAGGTCCTAATGAAAAAATAGCTACATTATTAGCAATAGATGAAAAAGATGAAAATAAATATTTATTATTAGCTACTAAGAATGGTATAGTGAAGAAAACTAACCGAGAAGAGTTTAAAAATATAAATAAAGCTGGGTTAATAGCAATAGGCTTAAGAGAAGACGATGAACTTATAGGTGTTAAAGTAACTGATGGTAATAAAGATATTCTTTTAGTAACAAAAGAAGGAATGTCAATAAGATTCGATGAAAATGATATAAGACCAATGGGTAGAACGGCTATGGGTGTTAAGGGTATAACATTATCTAATGAAGATAAAGTTGTATCTATGAGTCTATGTGAAGAAGGTACTGATGTATTAGTAGTTAGTGAAAATGGATTTGGAAAAAGAACAGATATAAATGAATATAGAACTCAGATAAGAGCAGGAAAAGGAATAAAAACTTACAACATAGCTGAGAAGACAGGAAAACTTGTTGGAGCAGAGATGGTAAATGAAGATGATGAAATGATGATAATAAACTCTGATGGAGTACTTATAAGATTAAGAGTTAATGAGATTTCATTATTCGGAAGAGTAACTAGTGGAGTTAAATTAATGAAAACTGATGACGAAGTCAATGTAGTTTCTATTTCAAAAATAAAGATGGAAGAAGAATAGGATTATATCCTATTCTTTTTCTAACTTAAATATAATATATATACTTAAATATAATTTAATTTAAAGGAGAAAATATTATGAGTAAAAAGCGAGGAAATTTTTTATTACTAGGAGCACTAATAGGATTTATAGCTGGATTATTCTTTGCACCTAAGAAAGGTTCAGAACTTAGAAAAGATGCAAAAAATAAAATAGATGAGATTAAAGAAAACCCAAAGGATGTTTTACAAGGAACATTTGATGATGTAAAAGAAAAAATTAATGATTTCATAGACGATAATTTTGCAGAAGATGATAATATACACATATCTGAAGAGGAGATTGTTATAAGTAGAACATTTGTTGATGAGGGAGAGAATAAGTAATGAATACTTTGGGATGGCAAATAGGAGCATTTTTAATAGGGACTTCAGCTCTAATTATAGCTATATATATAGGGAAATTACTAAATACAACTAATAAAGTTGTAGAAAAGGCATATAAAATTATAGATTACAATGAAAGATATATACATGAAACTATAGAAAATGTAGCATCAATAACAACATATACAGAAGAAATAGTTAGTATGCTAAGTAAGATTACAAATATAATGAAAGTATTTAGATTTGTAAAAAGAAGATAACTATAAGGAGGTATTATAATGTCAATAAATATAGAATCTAAACTAAATAATGAAAATGATTTTTGGGATATATCACTTAAGGGCGAGTTAGATGTATCAACAGCAGATAAGTTAAAAGAATATTTACATAATTTAGCTGATGAAAAAATATTAGACATGAAGATAAATCTAGATAAATTAGATTATATAGATTCAACAGGTCTAGGAGTTATGATAGGTGTTTTAAAGAAGTTAAAAACGGATAATAAAGAAATACATATACTAAATCCAAAGAGTAACGTAAAAAAGATTTTTACTATAACAGGTCTAGATAAAATATTTAAAATGGAGGGATAGACTTTGGCTTGTGAAACTATAAAAATGGAAATAAGTGCTAATCCTGATTTTGTAAGTATAATAAGATTAACTACATCAGGAGTAGCCAATAAAATAGGTTTTTCAATAGACGATATAGAAGATATTAAAGTAGCGGTATCAGAAGCATGTACTAATGCTATAAAGCATAGTGATGATAAAAAGGTAAGCATAACATATACTATACTAGAAAATGGTCTAGATATAGAAATAAAAGATAATGGTAAAGGTTATGATGTAAAATCAATAGATACACCTGATTTAACCCAACTAAAAGAAAGTGGATTAGGATTATTCATAATTCAAACGTTAATGGATGAAGTGAAGATAGAATCAAAAGATAATCAAGGAACAATAATAAAAATGACTAAGTATTTAGGAGTTGATATTTAATGAAGAATGTAGCTAATGCTACAAATTACCTAGATATAGATACAAAAGAGTTATTTAGAATATATAGTAAAAATAAAGATAATAAAGATATTAGAAATATTCTGATTGAAAGACATTTATATTTAGTAAACTTGTTAGCTAAAAAGTACATTAATAAAGGGGTTGAATATGAAGACTTATATCAAGTTGGATCATTAGCGCTGATTTATGCAATAGATAGATATGATATAGAAAAAGGGTATGAATTCTCAAGTTTTGCTACACCAACTATAATAGGTGAAATAAAGAAATATTTCAGAGATAAAGTATGGACACTAAGAGTTCCAAGGAGAGTTCAAGAGTTAAATAAGAAAATAAGTGAAGCTAAAGTATTACTTGAGCAACAAAATCAAACAAACCCTAAAGTAAAGGACATAGCTGATTGTATAGGATGTACTGAAGAAGAAGTTTTAGAAGCAATTGAAGCATCTTATGGATACCAACCAATATCATTAGATTCATCTAGTAATGATGATTCTGAAGATAAAGATATTACACTTATAGATAAAATAGGTGAAGAAGAAAGTAGTTTTGGTAATATAGAACAAAAAGACTTTGTAAATAAATTCATGGAAAACTTAAATGAATTAGAAGTTAAAATATTTAAAGATAGATTTTTCTTAGATAAAACACAGTCGATAATAGCAAAAGAGTTAGAAATATCTCAAATGACAGTATCTAGAATAGAGAAAAAGATTGTTGAAAAACTTAGAAAAGAGTACGAAAAACATTTATAGAAAAAAATAAAAAAATATTTTAAAAAAAGTATTGACCTACTGTTTAATCTATAGTATATTATTACTTGTCCTTAAGAAAACGGGATAAATCAAATAAGAACTTTGAAAATTAAACAGTAGGTTAATTTATAGAATTGAAACTAAACA
>DHKFR23503__coassemble_723_pt1 | contig 33223 bp, 25 predicted proteins | sample DHKFR23503__metabat2_high_PE_003 | metagenome-assembled genome bin DHKFR23503
TTTTATTTATTGGCGGACTTGGTATTAATATATCTCAGATTAAGCAAATAGGAAGGCCTGCAGTACTTTTAAGCATAATACCAGCGACATTAGAAGGATTTACTATAGCATTTTTATCTATGAAATTTTTAGGATTTACATTTGTACAAGGTAGTATATTGGGATTTATAATAGCAGCGGTGTCTCCAGCAGTACTTATACCATCAATGATATCTTTGATAGATAGAAAAATTGGTCAAGACAAAGCTATTCCACAAATGTTATTAGTAGGGGCAAGTGCTGATGATACAATTGCTATAACTTTATTTACAACATTTTTAGGAATATATATGCAACATAATAATACTGAAAATGTATCGCTTATAGCAAATATTATATCAATACCAATAACTATTTTGATAAGTATATTATGTGGATTTTTAATATTTAAATTAAGTAGTTTTATGATAGATAGAATAAATAAAAATTATTTAAAAGTGAGTATAACTTTTATTATTTGTCTATCTATGAGAATGTTAGAGAAAAGCTTAAATTTAGAAATATTTAACTCACTGCTTGCAATTATGGTTTATGGATTTTTTATAAGAAATTATATGAAAAAAGATGCTAACGTTATATTAGATAGTATGAATAAAGTATGGAAATATGGTAAATTATATTTATTTACATTTGTTGGGATGTCAATCAATCCAATATTAGTAGGCAAATACTTCTTTATAGGAATAATGATACTGACAATATCTTTATTTATACGTTCTATAGGTGTTTTTATAGCTTTAATAGGGACTAATTTAAATAAAAAAGAAAAACTATTTTGTGTTATAGCATATCTTCCGAAAGCAACTGTTCAATCTGCAAAGGCATCTATACCACTTCAAATGGGTGTCTTAGGTGGAGATATAATGCAAGCTATTGCCATACTTAGTGTACTAGTTACAGCTCCTATAGGTGCGATAGGTATAAATTTAACTTGTGAAAAACTACTTCATACTGATAACTAATAAATATATATAAATATTTATTAGATATATATAATAAAAGACTGACTCAAAATGGTATAATTTGAGTCAGTTTTTTATTAATCTAGTATACTATATAAAATTGAGTTAGCTATTGATAATAATATAGAAGCTAATATAGCACTAAAGAACCCATAAAGTGCTACATTAGAAACCATCATAAAAGATAATTTTAAAACTAATGCATTAATAATTAAAGAAAATAAACCTAAAGTTAAAATTGTTATAGGAAAAGATAAAAATTTAAGTATTGGCTTAATTGTTGAATTAAGTACACCCAGTATTATTGTAAGGATTAAGAGTGACTTAAGAGAGCCTATATACATACTATCCATTAAGTTTGATACTAAATACAGAGATATAGCATTAATAACTATAAATAGTGATATTTTTTTCATTTTTTAAATTCCTTTCTTTTTATAACTATTCATATATAATCTGTAATGTAACAAATATTATATATTTAAAAGTATTATAGCATAATATTTAAAAAAACATCTATATTTTATATTATGGAAAATATGAATAGACTATGTTATAATTTTTTAGATTGTATGTAAAGTTAAATAAAGTATTAGATACTTAGTAATTAATAAAATACATAAGTAAGATTTTACAATTAATATTAAATAGAAATATAGTATATAATAATAATTTCTATACTTATTAAAAATACTAAAAATTATTTATGCAAATAAAGTATAATTAATAAATTTATATTATGGCAAAGTAAAGCTATTCACAAAGTTAGTAATTTATTATATTATGATTAGTATCTAATAAACAATAGGAGAAAGAGCATGCTAAATTTAACTAAATCTAAAAAAATATATTTACAGTATAGTTTTTTGCTACTTTTGATATTTATAACAGTTTATTTAGTATCGACAACACTAGATATTACATTAATACCTACAATTATAAAGTTAGTTGATAAGAAGTTTATACTTATTGGACTTTTATTAATGATAATTTATATACTACTTGAATCTATAATAATAAATATTTTAATAAATGCTATACAAAAAACAGAAGTAAAGTATTTATCGTTAAAAATAGCTATGATGGGATTTTATTATAACTTAGTAACGCCATTTGCTTCTGGAAGTCAGCCTATGCAAATTTATGCATTAAACAAATATGGTGTAGATCTTAGTAAGTCTACAGCTACAGTTATAAATAAGACAGTATTATTTCAAATTGTAGTAACAATATATTGCGCAGTTATAATATTTTTTAATATAGAATTATTAGTAAATGATCTACCATCTATATTAATATTAATAAGTATAGGTATGATAATGAATGTAGTTTCCTTATTAGGAGGAATATTAATAGTATTAAGTCCTAATACAATGAAAAATATAATTAAAATAGGAATTAATATACTATGTAAGTTAAAAATATTTAAATCGTTAGATAAAAAAATATATACTATAAATAAATTTATTGATGAATATAGTTATTCAATAAAATTATTTATAAAAAATAAAAAAGCATTATGTTTTAGTATAATACTTACAATAATACAACTTACGATATTTTTTAGTATATCTTATTGTATTTATAAGTCATTTAGATTAAATGGATTTAATTTTTTTAATATGTTAACACTTCAAGTATTTTTATACATGTCTGTTTCGCCTATTCCAACACCTGGAAATGTTGGAGCAAATGAAATAGCATTTTTTACTATATTTGCTAAAGTATTTCCAAAAGATATAATAGGATATTCTGTATTTTTATATAGTATTTTTGCATATTATTTTTTAGTTATAATTTGTGGTTTTTTTACAATACATACTCATTATGATATGAATAAAATAGTAAATAAAAATAAGAATTATAATATATAGAGACTTTTTAAAGTCTCTTTTTGTATGTAAAGATTATAATTTTTTTATTTATGTTAAGAATACAAATACTAATGAAAAATTAGCCAAAATATAAAAAAAATAATAGTAGTAAAACTATTATATATGGACAACTTATATATATATAACAAAAGAAAGGAAAATAGTATGATAAATAAAAAAGAAGAGTTAGATAACAATAAAGAAATAAGTAAATTATTAAAAGAAAATTCAACTAAGATGGAAATCGCAAAAGAAATACAATCAAATAAAAAAATATCAGAAATAGTAGGAGATAGGCTTGCGAGAAAAAGACATTTTCCTCCATGTTAAAAATAATTAGTTAGAGGAGTGAATAAATTGAGCGATAGCAGATTTTACAATAACAATTATAATGACGCCATACAATATACTAAAGATATATTAAAGAGTAGTTCCTCTATAGATGAAATAATAATATATTTAGATAATATTAAATATAATAATAAAAATAAAGATGAGAATAAAAATAATTAAACGTGATAATATATTATCACGTTTTTTAAATTACAAGAACATTATATTTATCTTACAACTGTGGAAAATTTTTATACTTAAATAATATCAATGTGTTTAATAAATAGTAAAAAAATAAATTTTGATTAACGAAGTTGCAAAAGTGGTAATGAATCCATCCCCTTGGCGATATGGGGAATTGAATTTTTTAGTTTAAAAATAAAAAAGAATTGATATGTATTTAACATTTATATATATCAATACATATATTAATATATATAAATTAAAAGAGTATAGATATTAAGGGGATATTATTATGAAAAAATTATTTAAATGTTCTATATGTGGATATATTCATGAAGGATATGAAGCTCCAGAAGTTTGTCCAAAGTGTAATTTAGGAAAAGAAAAGTTTACTGAACTTAGCAGCGAAGACGCTGAAAAAATTTATGATTCAGATAGAACTAACAGCATACATTCTGAAATAATATTATTAGCAGAGAGAATTGCTAAACTTTCAAAAGAAGGTATAGAAATAAATCTTGATGCAAAATGTGTATCTGCTTTTGAAAAAGCAAAAGATGAAGCTTGGGTTATAAAACAAAGATGTAAAGCTGAACTTGCAGGACATATGTCTAACGGTAAATGGTAATTTTATTTACTTGTACAATTTTACAAATAATATAAAAAAGTTTACATTAAAATTAAAATTTGTATAAAAAAATAGTCTACCTAAAAGTAGTCTATTTTTTTATGTATATTAAAATATTTTACAATGATATATTTATTTTAATAATTAAAAAATTATATATAAATTAAAAATGTAACGTACGTTACAGATTTATATTATCTTTCTATATATAATGTGTATATAAAATGACATTAGAATATTGGAGGAATAATTATGGAAAATAAAATGTTTTGTTTTCAATGCCAAGAAACAGCAGGATGTAGTGGATGTACAAAATTTGGAGTATGTGGAAAATCACCAGATTTAGCAAGAATGCAAGATTTGTTAATATATACAACAAAGGGTTTATCAGAGGTTACAACAAGACTTAGAAAAGAAGGAAAAGAAGTAAGTAAAGATGTTAACCATTTAATAACTATAAACTTATTTACTACAATAACAAATGCAAACTTTGATGATGAAGTATTCTATCAAAGAGTTAAAGAAACTTTAGCTACTAAAGAATCTTTATTAGCTAAGTTAGATAATAAAGAAAACTTATCAGAAGCAGCATTATGGAATGCAGCATCAAATGAAGAAATGGATGCTAAAGTAAATTTATTAAGCAAAATAAAAGATGCTATACTTAAAAATGGAAAAGAAGAAGTAAATATAGATAAAATATTAGATGAAAAATCTACTAAAGTTGGAATACTTGAAACTAAAGATGAAGATATAAGAAGTCTAAGAGAGTTAATAATATATGGACTTAAAGGTATGTCTGCATATATGAAGCATGCTAATGCACTTGGGTATGATAGTGAAGATATAAATGCATTTATGCAAGCTACTTTAGCAAAAACTTTAGATGATAATTTAACTGTAGATGAATTAATAGCATTAACTTTAGAAACTGGTAAAGTAGGGGTAGATGGTATGGCTTTACTTGACAGTGCAAATACAGGAACTTATGGACATCCAGAAATAACTAAAGTTAATATAGGAGTTAGAAATAACCCAGGTATCCTTGTATCAGGACATGATTTAAAAGACTTAGAATTATTACTTAAGCAAACAGAAGGAACAGGAGTAGATGTTTATACTCACTCAGAAATGTTACCAGCTCATTACTACCCAGCATTTAAAAAGTATTCTCACTTTGCAGGTAACTATGGAAATGCTTGGTGGAAGCAAAAAGAAGAGTTTGAAAGTTTTAATGGGCCAATATTAATGACTACAAACTGTATAGTACCACCAAAAGATAGCTATAAAGATAGAATATACACTACAGGAGCAGCTGGATTTACAGGTGTTAAGCATATAAAAGGTGTAAGTGAAGATAATAAAGATTTTTCAGAAATAATAGAACAAGCTAAAAAATGTGCTCCTCCAACTCAAATAGAAACTGGAGAAATAGTAGGTGGATTTGCACATAATCAAGTATTTGCACTTGCAGATGCAGTAGTAGATGCTGTAAAAACTGGAGCAATAAAGAAATTCTTCGTAATGGCAGGATGTGACGGAAGAGCTAAGTCAAGAAATTACTATACTGATTTTGCTTTAAGCTTACCAAAAGATACAGTAATACTTACTGCAGGATGTGCTAAATACAAATACAATAAATTAAACTTAGGTGATATAAATGGAATACCTAGAGTATTAGATGCAGGTCAATGTAATGATTCTTACTCATTAGCACTTATAGCACTTAAACTAAAAGAAGTGTTTGAACTTGAAGATATAAATGAATTACCAATAGCATTTAACATAGCTTGGTATGAGCAAAAAGCTGTAATAGTTTTATTATCACTATTATACTTAGGTGTTAAAAACATTCATTTAGGACCAACGCTACCAGCATTTTTATCTCCAAATGTAGCTAAAGTTTTAGTTGAAAACTTTGGAATAGGTGGAATAACTAATGTTGAAGATGATTTAAAAATGTTTTTACAATAGATATTAAAATAAAGGAACTATCTTAAAATAGAGGTTAGTTCCTTTATTTATTTAAAATATATTAAAATCAAAGTCATTTAACTTATCTTTAGTTTAGTAAAACTAAATAAAACAAAAATTTATATAAACATAAAGTTATATATACTAAACTTAAAAAATTTTTAATCTAAACTTTTAAGAAACTGTATATAAGTGAAACTATTGGAAATACTGGTTTTGAAAAGTTAGAAATAAAAATACATAAAAATACACAGAAATAGCTTGAAATAAAAATGAAAATATTTTATAATATTTCGTTTACAAAAACGCACTATACAAACTAAATTCAAGTGTATATAATATTAATAAATCAAAAAGAAAAGGAAGGGATATTTGTGGAGAAGCGGACGCACGCAAAACACATAATATTAATATTACTTGGATCATTAATATTATCATTTGGAATTTATAATTTAAATTATCAAAACAATATAACAGAAGGTGGAGTATTAGGACTTTTATTACTACTAAAAAACTTATTCAATATAGAGCCTTCAGTAGCCAATCTAATAATAGACATAGTATTATTTATAATAGCATACAAATTCTTTGGAAAACAATTCTTAATACACTCAATAATAGCAACTTTTAGTTTTTCAATATTTTATGAAGTTTTTGAATATATAGGACCATTAATACCAGTATTAAATAGTAAATTTATAGTTACCATACTTTCAGGGTTATTTGTAGGAGTTGGAGTGGGAATAATTGTTAGAAATGGAGCTGCAGCAGGTGGAGATGATGCTTTAGCAATTATAATTTCTAAAATTACATCCTTAAATATAGGTAATGTTTATATGATAGGAGATGTAGCAGTATTGATGTTATCCCTAACATATCTATCAGCATATGATATATTCTGGTCACTTATAGCTGTGAATATAAGTGGGAGAACTATAGATTTTATATATAATTTTAATAAAAGTAAATTAGCAAAAATATAAAAATAAGGAGCTATTTAAAATATAAAACCTTTAGATAGCTCCTTATTTTTGTATTATCTTTTAATTAAATGAACTAAGTATAAGATATTAATAATAAATTAACTCATAAATTAAGAATCTTTCTTGATTATCACTTTTATATAAATTATCTAACCTAACTTCTTTTGTTTGTATAAATGGTGTACAGTTTTCTAAGTAATAGATATAATCTTCTGATGGATAGTAAAGTATTATATCTATCTTTCTAGGATTATTTTCAAATGATCTTAATATATTTTCTACAACCTTCATAAATATATGAATTGAAAATGGATTAAAGAAATAAAATTTATTATCTTTATCATTTATCTCATATTCTTGGGCTAAAGTACATAAGAAATTAATTTTATCTTTTTCTCTTTTATTTTTTTTTAAATAGCCCTTTTTATTTTCTATACATTGGTTATAAAATTTTGTATCCATTTCTATTCCTAAAACATTACACTTATAATTATAATTTAAATAAAAATTAAGTCTTCCTTTTCCACAACCAAAATCAATTATAAAGTCATTTTCATTTATATAATAATTTTCAAATAATTTATCTAATGCAAAATAAGGAGTTGGCTCATATGGATGATAACACTTTTTAGTTTCATCCCAACTTTGATCTCCTATCGTATTTATATTAAGTAATTCTTCATAATATCTTTCTTTCATATGTTTCCTTCCTGCTTTTTATTGTTTTCTTATTTAAGATTATTATAATATTATTTTTTGTCAACTAATTATTAAGATAATATTTTATAAATATTATATATAATTTAATTATTTTTATTGAAAATTATATATCTAATAGCTACGATTATATTAACTTCTAATTAAAAAATAAAGATTAGGGAGGGAAAGATATGAGTTTTAATTTCAATAAAATTATAGATAGAACTAATAATTTTTCAGCAAAATGGTCTGAAATGAATAAAAACTTTGGTAGTAATGATTTACTTCCAATGTGGGTTGCAGATATGGATTTTTTAACTGCACCTTGTATAATGGAAGCGTTAAAAGATAGACTTGAACAAGGAATATTTGGATATACAACTAGACCATCTTCCTATAATGAATCTATAGTAAACTGGCTTGATAATAGATTTAGTTGGAAAATAAAAAAAGAATGGTTAATGTTTAGTCCTGCAGTAATAACTAGTATTAGTTTATTAATACAAAATTTAACTCAAAAAAATGATAAAATAATGATTCAAGAACCTGTTTATAGCCCATTTCATAATATTGTTGAGTTAAATGAAAGAGATTTAGTTATAAGTCCTTTAATAAAGCTAGATGATGGAAGTTATATTATGGATTATGAAGATATAGAAGCTAAAATTAAGGACGTTAAAATATTTATACTTTGTAACCCTCACAATCCAGTTGGTAGAGTTTGGACTCGTGAAGAATTAACTAGATTAGGGCAAATATGCTTAAAGCATAATGTGATAGTTATATCTGATGAAATACACAGTGATATAATATTAAAAAATCATAAACATATTCCATTTGCATCGATTTCTAAGGAGTTTTGTAAAAATACTATAACTTGTATGGCCCCAACTAAAACTTTTAATTTAGCTGGACTTCAAAGTTCATTTTTAGTAATGTCTAATCCTTATTATTATGAAGTTATGGATAGAGCTTTTTCAACGTTAGATATAAAAAGAAATAATGCATTTAGTTTAGTAGCAACAGAAGCTGCTTATAACTATGGTGAAGATTGGTTAGATGAATTAATTAAGTATATAGAAGATAATGTTGATTTTGCCATTGAATATATAAAAACTAATATGCCTAAATTAAAAGTTAAAAAGCCTGAAGGAACTTATTTACTTTGGGTTGACTTTAATAGTCTTAATGTAGACGAAAAAGATTTAAAAGATGCTTTAATAAATAAAGGCAAGGTTGCATTAAACAGTGGATCTTCTTTTGGAATAGGAGGAGATGGTTACTATCGAATAAATTTAGCTTGTCCTAGAGCCATGGTATTAGAAGCTCTTAAGAGAATTGAATTTGCTATAAACTCTCTATAAATAAAAAAGGTGAACTATAAAAATAGTTCACCTTGATTTTTAGCATCCGCATCCTTTGCTTGAGTTGCATCCATATTGATTATTATAATTGCATCCATATTCATTATAATAATCGCATTCATCATAACAATTATTTTCTGCATTATATCCGAAATCATCTAGATTACATCCAAAATCATCTTTATAGCAATCTTTATAGCAATCACTTGCTTGTTGTAAACAACATTGAGCCTCTTCCATTAATTCTTGAGCTGAGCTTGCAGCATTTTCATAGCATTCCCAAAGTTCATTAGCTTTTTTACATTCTTCTATAGCTTGTTGTTTTAGTGATTCTGCTCTTTTTTCTGCTTCTTGTGCTTCTTTAGCAATTTTATTTGCTTTATTCATAGCAAATTCTGCTTGTTGACATTTTTGGTTTGCCATTTCTTTGTATTTATTACATTCTGATATACAACTATTATTGTATTGAGAATTACATGATAAATTTTTATTATTATATACATTTTGATTACAAGAGTTATTACATTTGTTACTTTTTTTCATATTTTTATGTCTCATTAAATAACCACCTTTTAAGCTGATATTTTAGGTAATTTTACTATTACCTATTAACATATTATTCATTTAGTCAAAAACTGTGATATGGTTATTATTTATTATTTTTATTAAGATTAAAAAATAGACTTAAAATATATAATTTATTTAAATTATTATCTAATTAACCCAACGTTATCAATAAATTTAAAATGTTTATCATTTACTAACATATTAAATAATTCATCATTATTATATTTGAAGAATTTATTTAAGCAATAACTTAATTCATCTTCTAATTTATCATATTCATTATACATATCAAGAGGAGTAGAATACATTATCATTTCTTCTCTAATTTTATCTAAATCAACTAGGTCTTGAGCAAAAGATATATCTAATTTATTTGTTAAAATCATTTCTTTAACAACAGAAGTTAACTCTGATTTATTAGAAAAAGCTATAGTTATATTAGTGTTATTAAAATTGATTACACTTTTATTTATATCTTCATAAATATTTTCTAGATTATCATCAATATAATTATGGAAATTTTCTTTACTAAATGATTTGTATACATCTTCTACTATCAAATTATTTATATGATCTTGCCAAAGGATAATAGCAAATTTAGAATCACTTACATATTCAAGTTTATTACCTAAATTATCATAAATTTTTGGATAATAATTGTTTTTATATTTTGATACATTACATCTAAAAAAATATCCTTCCTTATCTTTAGGCAATAAATCTATTATAAAGTTTTCTATTTCATTTCCTAAATAAATATTAAAAGATTTAAACTTATCTTTATAAAATTTTATATTATTTAAATCTATATTTGAAATTTTATTTTCATAAGCTAAATCAAATATCTTTTTATTATATATTTTATTTAATATATTATTAATTTCTAAATTATAGTTAAATTTCATTCAAGCCTCCTAAGTTAAACAATGAGTAAAAATATATCTATATTAAAATAATTATAAATTATTTATACCCCAATTATATAGATTTAAAAAAGTAAATAAAATATTAATATAATAAATTTAGTAAAATAATAAGAAAAAATTTACTGAAAATTATTGGCAAACGTTTCTCGTGGTGATATAATAAAATTAATAAAAGAATAGAGATATAAAGAGAAGATATTGAAAAGAGAGGGATATATATGAATAAATTAACATTTAGGGAAAAGTATTCTTATGGAATAGGAGCATATGGTAAAGATTTAGCATGTGGGATAGTTTATACATTTTTAATGATTTATTTTACAGATGTAGTTGGAATCAATCCAGCATTTGTAGGAACATTATTTTTAGTTGCAAGATTATGGGATGCCATAAATGACCCAATTATGGGAATGATTGTAGACAATACAAGAAGTAAATTTGGTAAATTTAGACCATGGATATTTATAGGTACAATATTAAATGCAGTTGTTATAGTATTTTTATTTAGAAAACCAGATTTAGAAGGATTACCTTTATATGCTTATTTTTCAATAATGTATATATTATGGGGGATGACATATACAATAATGGATATACCTTATTGGTCAATGATACCATCTTTAACTAGTAGCAAAGAAGAAAGAGAACAAGTATCAGTAATACCTAGAATATTTGCAAGTACAGCTTGGTTAATAGTAGGTACATTTGGTCTTTCAATAATTTCAAAATTAGGAAATGGTGACACAATAAAAGGATATTCAGTGTTTGCTATAGTTGTAGCTATAGTATTTATAATATCTACAATGATAACTTGTTTAAATGTTAAAGAAAGAGTAGAAACATCTAAAAATACTGAAAAAGTAAACTTTAAACAAGCTATAAATATAATAAGAAAAAATGATCAATTAGTAGTATTTATAGGAATAGTTTTATCAATGAACTTAGTTATGCAAATATCTGGTACTATGGCTATATATTATTTTAGATATGTTTCTGGAAAAGAAAGCTTATTCTCAGTATATCAAGCTTTTGCTGGTATAGCAGAAATATCAGGGCTTATATTATTACCTATGTTAACTAAGAAAATTGGTAGAGAAAATGTATTTAAATTAGGAAGTATATTACCGATAGTAGGTTTCCTAATATTATTTGTAGCAGGAATAATTGCACCACAAAATGCTATATTCATAGCAATAGCAGGAACAGTATTAAAATTAGGTAGTGGATCCTTATTAGGTTCTACAACTATAATGCTTGCAGATGTTGTTGATTATGGAGAATATAAATTAGGTACGAGAAATGAAAGTATAGTATTTTCTGTACAAACTTTATTAGTTAAAGGTGCGTCTGCAGTAGCTGGATGGTTAGTTGGTGTTGGTTTATCTTTAGTAGGATATGTAGCAGGAACAACTCAAACTGCAACAACTATACTTGGAATGAAAGTAATAATGATATGGATACCTATAGCTTGTGCAATAGTAATGTATGCTATATATAAATCTAAGTACAAAATAAATGGTAAATTCCATGATAAAATGCTAGCAGAATTAGAAAGAAGAAAAAGTGAAAATATTGATAATGTTATGTAGATAAAATAAGCTATTTCAAAATAAAATTTAGTAGTTATTCTATTTAATCTTTTATTTTGAAATAGCTTTTTCTATTAAATAATATAGAAATTATACTACAATTGATAAGTAAGTAAAAATTTTAGTAAAAATAAGTAAAATATATTTACATAGAAAACGATATTTTGTTATTATAGATTTAGAATAAAAATAAATTATTGGGAGGAATACAAATGTATTTAGGAGTAGATTACTATCCAGAACATTGGGATAAAAATATGATAGATAAGGATCTAGATAATATATTAGAACTTAACTGTAACGTTATAAGAATAGGGGAATTTGCATGGCATATGATGGAAAGTACTGAAGGTAATTTTGACTTTTCATATTTTGATAGAGTAATAGAAAAAGCTAAGAAAAAAGGACTTAAGGTTATATTTGGTACACCAACTGCAACTATGCCGGCTTGGTTAGCTAATAAATATCCAGAAGTTTTAAGTGAAGATGAGTTTAACCATAAAAGAGTATTTGGAGGAAGAAGACAATACTGCTTTAACAGTAAAACTTACTATAAATACTCAGAAAAAATAATAAGAGAATTAGCAAATCATTATAAAAATGAAGAAAATATAGTAGCATGGCAAATAGATAATGAATTTGGTCATGAAGGTAGTGATTTATGTTACTGTGATTCATGTAAAAAAGAATTTAATGAATACTTAAAGAAAGAATATGATAATGATATAAATAAATTAAATGAAACTTGGGGAACTATATTTTGGTCTCAAACATACAACAATTTTGAAGAAATACCACTTCCAAAGCCAACAATAACAACTCATAATCCATCACTTCGTATGGAACATGAAAGATTTAGAAGTGTAAGTATAGAAAAGTATGCAAAATTCCAAGTTGATTTATTAAAAGAAATATTAGGAAAAGATTCTGTAATTATACATGATTTTTCTGGAGGATATTTTGATAAGAGCTACGACTTTTCTAAAGTAGGAAAGCATATAGACGTAGTAGCATACAACAACTATCCAGTATGGGGTGGTCAAAAAGAACCAATTCCTGCATGGGAAATAGCTTGTGGCCTAGATTATATGAGAGGAATAAAAGGTCAAAACTTCTGGATAACAGAAGCTATAATGGGAGCACAAGGACATGATGTTATAGGATACTTACCAAGACCAAGACAAGCTAAAATGTGGTCATATCAAGGAATAGCTCATGGGTGTAGTTCACTTATGTATTTTAGATATAGAGGAGCAACTAAAGGTGCTGAACAATACTGTTACGGTATAATTGATCAAGATAATGTAAAAAGAAGAAAGTTCTATGAAGTTCAAAGTTTCTTCAAAGAAATGAAGGAAAATGAAGCTTTAACTCAAACTGAAGTTAAATCAGATGTAGCTGTAGTTTATGATTATGAATCTATGGCAAGCTTTAGAATACAAAGACAAAGTTTCTTAATGGATTATAAACAAGAAGTATATAGATTATACAGACCATTTTATAAGAAAAATATAAATATGGATGTTATACCAAGTGATTCTAATTTTGATAAATATAAAGTACTTTTACTACCAGTTATGATAGTACATAAAAAAGAAGTTCAAGATAAAGTAAGAAAATTTGTAGCAAATGGTGGTACAGTAGTATTTACTTACAGAACTGCAGTTAAAGATTATTATAATAATTTAACATTAGGACAGTTTAATCCAACTTATTATACTGATTTAGTTGGTGGATATGTTGAAGAAGTTGAATCATTCCAAGATGATCAAGTAGCTAAACTTATAGGAAATGAAGAGTTTGAAGGTATAAATGGAACAGCTACAGTATTTAGAGATATGTTAAAGACTACTACAGCTAAAACTTTATTTAAATATGAAGATGAATTCTTTGAAGATTTAGCAGCAGTAACTTTAAATGAATATGAAGGTGGAAAAGTTTATTATATAGGAAGTGGAGCAGACAATACTATAATGGATGCTATAGCTAATAAAATAATAAATGAGTCAAATTTAGATGCAATAGAATCTGAAGAAGGTGTTGAAGTAGTAAGAAGAAGCTTAAATAATGAAGATTATTATTTTGTTATGAATCATACTTCGAATGAAAAGAAATTTAGAAATGAAACATTAAAGGCATATGAAGCTAAAATAGTTAAAGCATAGAAGGGTAAAATGGAGGATATTATGGGAATATATATAAACGATGAGAGAAAACTATTTTCTTTAACAACGGAAAATACTGAATATGCATTTTGCATAGATAATGAAGGATTAGTTAGACATTTATATTGGGGAAATAAAATAAATAGTCCAGAGGACTTTGATATACCAGTGTTAACTGAAGTATCAACTAACGATCCAGTATATGAGATAACAAAGGAAGAATATCCAGTATATGGTGGCCTTAGATACAAAGAAAATTGTTTAAAAGTTAGCTTTGAAGATAAAACAAGAGATATAGTTTATAAGTATGTAGGACACTGTGTAAAGGAAAATGAACTTGTTATAAACTTAAAAGATGCCCATTATAATATAGAAATAGATTTACACTATATAGTATTAGAAGATGTTGATTTAATAGAAAGATACACTATAGTAAAAAATAATGAAGAAAAAGATTTAGCTATAGAAAATATAGCTAGTGGACAAATGCATATCCCACATGAGAATTTAACATTTAGAAATACTCATGGTTACTGGGGTGCAGAACAACAAATGTTCACTCAAAAATTAAGTTATGGAAAAATATATTTTGAAAATAGAAAAGGTATATCAGGGCATAATCACAATCCATACTTTATATTAGACAAAGATGCAACTGAAACTAGTGGTGAAGTTTACTTTGGTGCATTAAAATTAACTGGAAACTTTAAAGGTGTAGTTGAACAAACTCCATATGGAGAAACTTTAGTTCAAATGGGTATAAATGACTTTGACTTTTTAATATATTTAGAAAATGGTCAAAGTATAGAAACTCCTCATATGGTTATAGGATATACTGATAAAGGTTTAGAATCAATGAGTCATAATATGCATGACTATGCCAACAAATACATACTAAAAAACAAAGAAATAAGACCTGTACTTTATAATTCTTGGGAAGCTATGGAGTTTAAAGTAAATGCAAAAGAGCAAATAAATCTTGCAAAACTTGCAAAAGAAATAGGAACTGAATTATTTGTTGTCGATGATGGTTGGTTTGGCGAAAGACACAGTACAAAAGATGGTTTAGGAGATTGGTATGTAAATGAAGGAAAATTCCCTAAAGGTCTAGAAGAGCTTATAAAAGAAGTTAAAAATATGAACATGAAGTTTGGGATATGGTTTGAGCCAGAAATGGTAAATCCTTTGACTAAATTATATAAAGAACACCCGGATTGGATATATCAATTTGACAATAGAGAAGGTAACTTATCAAGAGATCAATTTGTACTTAATATGACAAAACCTGAAGTTGAAGAATTTGTATTTAATATGTTAGATCACTATCTAACAAAATATGATATAGATTATATAAAATGGGATGCAAATAGACCTATATCAGAACCAGGAGCTAAAAACTTAGGAAAACAAGAAAGAAGCTTATGGTTAAAGCACATAGAAGCAGTATATGAAATAGTAGACAAATTAAAAGAAAAGCATCCAAATGTATTATTTGAGGCTTGTGCATCTGGTGGAGGAAGAATAGATTTAGGAATGCTTACACATTTTGATGATTTCTGGACAAGTGATAATACAGATGCATATGATAGACTATTTATACAACATTCATATTCTCATATATATCCTATAAAGGCTATGAGAGCTTGGGTTACTGATTGTCCTAATTTCTTATCGAAGAGAGTTATACCTATGGAATTTAGATTTGATAGTTCTATGATGGGAACACTTGGAGTAGGATGTAACTTACTTAAATTAAGCGAAGAAGAATTGAATATATGTAAAGAAAAAATAGCTAAATATAAAGAGATAAGACATATAGTTCAAGATGGAAAATTCTATAGACTACAAGGCAATTTAGTAGATAATGACTACCATATATTTGAATATGTAAATAAAGATGAGGCTTTATTATTTGTATTCTTGTCACAATCTAAAGTAGGTCATAGATTTACAACTATAAAGCTAAGAGGACTTGATGAAAATAAAGATTATAAATTTAATTTATTTGGTCAAGATATAGTTAAATCAGGTAGATATTTAATGAACCATGGTTTAACTGTTAAACTAGAAGGAGATTATGCAAGTTTAGTTCTTTATATAAGAGAAGCTTAATAATAAAAAGGATATCCAATGGATATCCTTTTATATTATAATATTTAAAACATATAGAATAAGTATTGGACTATAACATATAGGGCAGATAAGCCAACTAATCCATAAATTATACGACTTATTGAACTTACACTTCCAAATTTTCCACTTCCGGCTAAAATAGCAGCGACTAAATCGAATTTAAATAAGCTGACAAGACCCCAGTTGATTGCACCTATTAATACTAATATTACGGCAATATTATAAAGTATACCCATAATTATGATGATAAGATTGACCTATATGGTAATCTTAGCATTTCACCTCCTGAATGTATTAATAATATATTTAGTATATATTCCCCATAGTTTATTAAAAATATGTAAAATATAGAAAAACTTTAAATAAATAAAAGAAATCACAAAAAACAGGTGATATATTTAGAAAAATATAAATGTGACATAAATATACAAATCTAATTTCAAATATTCGATTATTAAATATATTTTAAATTGTTTGACAATTTTAAGTGAGTAATATACTATTAATACATAGAACTAATTTTTTACGTTATAAATTACGCTACATATAAAAAGGGGGAATAAAAATGAACAGTTCAGTAGCACAAAAAACAGAGAAAAAAACGTTTCTACAAAAGTTTCTAGACTTTGTGGAAATAGGAGGGAATAAACTTCCACATCCCGTAACATTATTTGCAATGTTATGTGTTGGGGTAGCTATAATATCAGCAATAGCAGCTGGAATGGGGTTATCAGTAGAGGCGGATATATTAAATAGAGCGACAAATGAAATAGAAACGACAGTAGTATCTGCAGTATCATTACTTAATGGTGAAGGATTTAAGTATATGCTTGAAAATGCAGTAACTAACTTCACAGGATTTGCTCCACTTGGAGTTGTTTTAGTTGGTATGCTAGGTATAGGAATAGCGGAAAGTTCAGGATACATAGGAACATTACTTAAGAAGGTAGTTAGTATAACTCCATCTAAACTAATAGTTCCAACAGTAGTGTTCTTAGGTATAATGTCGAATATGGCATCAGATGCAGGATATGTAATACTTATACCACTTGGAGCATTAATATTTATGGCTTATGGAAGACATCCACTTGCAGGTATAGCAGCAGCATTTGCTGGGGTATCTGGAGGATTTAGTGCAAACTTACTTATAGGTACTATAGATCCAATGCTTGCAGGTATAACTAATGAAGCTGCACATATAATAGATCCAACAGTAAATATTTCACCAATGGCAAACTATTTATTTATGTTTGCATCAACATTCTTAATAACTATACTTGGGACTATAGTAACTACTAAAATTATAGAGCCAAGACTTGGAAAGTATGAAGGTAGTTCAGTACAAGATTCAGATTTACAAAACTTAAGTGATAAAGAAAAGAAAGCTATGACAGTTGCAAACATTACATTTGTAGCAATGGTAGTTGGAGTAATAATATTAATAGCAATGCCAAATTCATTCTTAAGAAACTTAGAAGCAGATAGTTTCTTAAATTCGATAATAGATAATTCAACATTTATGAATGGACTTATACCAATAGTTGCAATTTTATTCTTTGTTCCATCAGTAGTTTATGGTAAAATAGCTGGAACTGTTAAAAATGAAAAAGAAGTAGCAGCTCATATGGGTAAAGCAATGAGTTCAATGGGAGGATACTTATGTTTAGCATTTGTTGCATCTCAATTTATAAGTTATTTTAACTACACTAATTTAGGTACTATAATAGCTGTTAGTGGAGCAGAAATTTTACAATCTGCAAACATTGGTGCTATACCACTTCTTATAGGATTTATATTAATAACAGCATTTATAAACTTATTTATGGGATCGGCTTCAGCTAAATGGGCAATAATGGCACCAGTATTTATACCAATGTTTATAAAATTAAATATAGATCCTGCAATAGTTCAAACTGCATATAGAATAGCAGATAGTTCAACTAACTTAATATCACCACTTATGAGTTATTTTGCAATGATTATAGTATTTACTCAAGTTTATGATAAGAAAGCTGGTATAGGAACTATAACATCTTTAATGTTACCTTACTCAATGACTTTCTTAATAGCTTGGAGTATAATGTTTATATTATGGATGGTAGCTGGAATACCTTTTGGATTCTAGTAAATATGAAAAAGTGTCTATATATTAGGCACTTTTTTATATTTATTAGATTATATATATGTTAAAAAGTATTATATATATATTTATAAAGCTAGATTTTATGAAGTGAATTTTCCTATAAATATAGTTTAATTATAATATATATGGTAAAATATTAGATTAATAAATCTAATATAAAAGAGGTAGTTATATGAATTATAAATTTGGGCTTCCTGTTGAAATAATATTTAAATGTGGAGCAGTTAAAAATATAGATAAAGTAATAAAAGATAATAATTTTAAAAAAGGAATATTAATATCTAGTGAGAGATTTATAAAAAGTGAAGAAGGTTTTGAATTTATAAAAATATTAAATGAAAAGATAGAAAGAGTACATTTTGGAATAAGCGCAAATCCAACTATAGAAGATGTAGAAAATACAACTAATGCTATAAAAGATAGTAATGTAGATTTTGTTATAGCATTAGGTGGAGGAAGCATACTAGATTGTGCAAAAATATCTTCAGCTATGGCAGCGATGGATACTAATATAAGATATTTCTTAGAAAATAAATTAGATATAAATAAAAATATACCAGTAATAGCAATACCTACAACAGCAGGTACAGGAAGTGAAGTTACTAGTGTTTCTGTTATAAGTGATACATATACTGAAGAAAAATTTCCTATAAAATCAGAGTATCTACTTCCTAAAATAGCAATAATTGATCCTAAATTAACACTTACTGTACCTAAAAATGTTACAGCAAGTTCTGGTATAGATGTATTATCACATGCACTAGAATCTTATTATAGTAAAAATAACAATCCTATATCAGATATTTTAGCTATAGAATCAGTAAAGCTTGTTATGAACAACTTAAAAAATACAGTTGATAACCTTAATAATATAGAATATAGAGAAAATATGTGCCAAGCATCACTACTTGCTGGAATGGCCTTTTCTGTTACAGGTACAGCTGCGTGCCATGGAATTTCATATCCATTAACTAGTAAGTATAACATTCCTCATGGTGAGGCATGTGGTCTTACTCAAGATAAAGTATTATTATTAAATTCAACAGTTGAGTTTGATAGAATTGATAAATTAAGTAAAGAAGTTGGATATGCTAATGTAGAAGAATTTTCTAATGCAATATATACATTAAAACAAGATATAGGACTAGCTAATAATTTAAGAGATTATAATATAAAAAGTGAAGAATTAGAAAGTATAGCTAATTTATGCACATCTTCAAATATATTAGCTAATCCATATAAGCTTAATAAAGAAGAAATTCTAAAATTATTACAAAGTATATATTAAAAATTTAGATATATAGATTAGTTTCAGAATATAGATTAACTATTATTAAAATAATAATATATTTATTTTCTGAAACTTTTTTATGTGTAACTATATTATAATAGATTTAAAATATTATAAATTTGAAAAAATTTATAGTTAATAAAGATATAAACTATTTATTGATGCTAAGTAAGAGAATAGAAATTTATGATAATTATTATTTAAAATATAAAAATTTAAAGGAGTATGTAAATGAATATAAAACCTTTAGATATATTACAAAAATATTACGGATATACAAGTTTTAGAAAAGGACAAGAAAATATTATAAAATCTATAATAAATAAAGAAGATGTACTTGCTATAATGCCAACGGGTGGAGGTAAATCTATTTGTTACCAAGTACCTGCACTTTGTTTAGATGGAATGACTATAGTTATTTCTCCATTAATATCACTTATGAAAGATCAAGTTGATGCGTTAAAGACTATGGGAGTTAAGGCACTATTAATAAATAGCTCATTATCTAATAGTGAATATAGCAAAGTTTTAGAAGATATAGAAAATGATGAATGTAAAATAATATATATAGCTCCAGAAAGACTAGATAATTTAGAGTTTGTAAATATAATAAGAGGAAAAAATATAAGTCAAGTTGCAATAGATGAAGCTCACTGTGTTTCACAATGGGGACATGATTTTAGAGTAAGTTATAAAAAAATTCCACACTTTATAAATAAGTTAGAAAAAAGACCTATAGTTACAGCATTTACAGCAACTGCTAGTAATGAAGTTAGAGAAGATATTATAAGAATACTTAATTTACATAGTCCAGCTGTTTATATAACTGGATTTGATAGAGAAAATTTATCTATAAATATAGTAAAGTCATCATCTAAAAATAAATATATATTAGATTATATAGAAAATCATAAAAATGAAAGTGGAATAATATATGCTTCAACTAGAAAAGAAGTAGAAAGTATATATGAAGGATTACTAAAAAGAAATTATTCAGTAGCAAAATATCATGCAGGTCTTTCAAATGATGCAAGACACGAATATCAAGAAAAGTTTATAAATGATGATATAAAAATAATGGTAGCTACAAATGCATTTGGTATGGGAATAGATAAGCCAAATATTAGATGGGTACTTCATTATAATATGCCACAAAGTATAGAAAATTATTATCAAGAAATAGGTAGAGCAGGAAGAGATGGAGAAGATAGTGAGTGTGTATTATTATTTTCACCAGGAGATATTCACACTCAAAAATATTTAGTTGAAGTTGGAATTGAAAATCCTGAAAGAAAAAGAGTCCAATATAAAAAACTTCAACAAATGGTTGATTTAGTTTACTCAAATACTTGTTATAGAAAAAGTATATTAAACTATTTTGGAGAACACTTCTTAGAAGAATGTAATAATTGTAGTAACTGCTTAAATGACGGTGAAGTAGTAGATAAAACATTAGATGCTCAAAAGGTTATATCTTGTATTGCTAGAATGAAAAGAAGCTTTGGTGCTACTATGATAATAGATGTACTTCGAGGTTCTAAAAATAAAAAGGTATTAGACCTTGGTTTTGATACGTTAACAACTTATGGGATTATGAAAAATTATTCTAATGAAGATTTAAAAACTTTTATAAATACATTAGTATCACATGGTTTCTTAGATGTGGTAGAAAACATAGGAGTAAGAGGAAGTTTTCCTACTATAAAATTAAATGAACAATCCTTAAAAGTAATAAGACAAGAAATTAAAGTTGAGTTTAAAGAAGATAAAGTTACAAAATCAAGATATGTTGAAAATGAGCTATATGAAATGTTAGTTTCTTTAAGAAGTGAAATTGCTAAAGAAGAAGGGGTAGCACCATATATGGTATTTGGAGATGCAACTTTAAAAAATATGGCAAGTTCTTATGCAACCAATAAAGAAGAAATGCTTAATATATCTGGAGTTGGACAAATTAAATACGAAAAGTATGGTAATAGATTTGAAGATATAATTGAAAAATATATAGAAGAAAAAAATATAGATAAATCTAAATTAAATAAGGTGTCGGAAAAATCGACGGGGTTAAATAGTGAGTACTTTAATGTAACTACTGATAAAAAATTATATGAAAAACTTAGAGAGTATAGACTTAGTGTATCAAAATTAGAAGGAGTACTTCCATATATGATACTAGGAAGTAATACTTTAAAAGAGATAAGTGGAAGATATCCATTAGATGAAGAACAATTAAAAGATATTGGGGGTATAGGTCCTGTTAAGATAAATAAATATGGAGAAGATATTATAAATATAGTTAAAGAATATATAAAAGAAAATAATATAACTCCTAAATGGGAAGAGAAAAAAAGATTAAAGTTAGTAATAGACGGAGACAACAGAAAAAATGATGAAATAGCTCTTGATTTATTAAATCAAAATAAACATATAAATGATGTAGCAGATGAATTAGAAGTGTCAGTATCTACAGTACTTGGATATGTTTATGATTATATAAAGCTTGGAAATAGTATAAACTTTGATATAGATTTAAAGTGTATGTATACTGATAGTGAAAAAGAAATGATACTAGATGCAATAAATCGATTTGGAGATGAAAAAGTAAGTGTTATTAAAAAGGTAATGCCAGATTATGTTAAGTATGAAAGTATAAGGGCTGTTATACTTGAAAAATACTTAAATAATTAAAATTTATATACCCCCCCTCATGTTTTGTGAGGGGGGGGACTTATATTATAAAATAAAATTTTACTTGAATTAGGAAAACGTTGACTTTACTTATAGCTAATGATACTATTGTATTGAAGTAAAGATATAGTGTTTTTATAAATAAATTTTACTAAAAACACTAGTAAAATCCATTTTTTTAATTAATTTTAATAAGAATCATATAAAAGTACAGCGCTTGAAAAATTCTAAGCTTAAATAAATGTTCATATGTAAATAATCATATGAACATTTTTATAAAGGGGAAAGGGAGATAGCTTATGAAATTTAAATATGAAAAACCACAAAATGGATATCCAGAATGGAACAACAATCCACAAATAATATCCTTAAATATGAATAAACCTCATAATGATTTTGTAAATTATGAAACTAAAGAAGAAGCAATAGAAGGAATAAAAGAAAATTCCTCAAGATACATATCACTAAATGGTAAATGGAAATTTAATTTCTGTAAAGATATAAAAAGCATACCAGAAGATTTTTATAAAATAGATTATAAGAATGAATCATGGGATGAAATAGACGTTCCATCAAATTGGCAAATAAAAGGTTATGGAATACCTCAATATACAAATCTTATATATCCATGGACAGGAAGAGAAGATATAAAACCACCATTTGCACCAGTTAAAATAAATGAAGTAGGATGTTATGTAAAATATATTGACATAACTAAAGAACAATTAAATAAAAAAGTATTAATTAACTTTCAAGGTGTAGAGTCATGTTTTTACTTATATGTAAATGGAGAAATAGTAGGATTTAGTAAAGATTCATTTTCTCCATCTGAATTTGACATAACTGACTATTTAATAGAAGGTAAAAATAAAATAGGTGTAAAAGTATACAGATGGTGTGATGCAAGTTGGCTAGAAGATCAAGATTTCTGGAGACTAAGTGGTATATTTAGAGATGTTTATTTAGAAATAAAGAACAATACTCATATAGTAGATTTTAGAGTAGATTCAAATCTTACAGATGATTATAAAGATGGGACTTTTAGTAGTAAGATAAAAGTAGTTGGGATAGGTAATTATAATATAAATTTAGAAATCTATGATAAAGATAATATAATATATTCTAATAAAAAAGAATTTAATGTAGATGGTGAAATAGATATAAATTTTCAAACTATAATAGATAATCCAAGAAAATGGAGTGCAGAACAACCAAACTTATATAAAGTAATAATAAGTTTAGAAAATGAAAATGGAAAAATAACAGAGTATGTAAGCTGTGATACAGGATTTAGAAGATTTGAAATAAAAGAAAACGTAATGTACATAAATGGAAAACGTATATTATTTAATGGTGTAAATAGACATGAATTTGATAGTGAAATGGGAAGAGCTATAAATAAAGAAATAATGGAAAAAGATATAAAGATAATGAAACAGTTTAATGTTAATGCTTTAAGAACTTCTCATTATCCAAACAATCCATATATGTATGATTTATGTGATAGATATGGATTATATGTAATAGATGAAGTAAACTTAGAAACTCATGGAACTTGGAACTATGGACAAAAAGAAGAAGAGAATGCTCTTCCAGGAAGTAAACCAGAATGGACGGATGCTGTATTATCAAGATGTAAGTCTATGTTTGAAAGAGATAAAAATCATCCTTGTATAATAATATGGTCATTAGGAAATGAATCTTTTGGAGGAGAAAATTTCAGAAAAATGTATAGATTCTTTAAAGATAATGACAAGTCTAGAATAGTACATTATGAAGGAATTTTCCATCATAGAATGTATGAAGATGTATCAGACATAGAAAGTCAAATGTATACAAGACCTTGGCAAATAGAAGAATATGCAAAAAATAATCCTAAAAAGCCTCACATAATGTGTGAATATACACATTCTATGGGAAATTCAAATGGTAATCTAGATGCATACTATAAATTATTTAGAACATATGATGTGCTACAAGGTGGATTTGTATGGGATTTTAAAGATCAAGCAATACTTAAAAAAGAAGGAGATATAAGCTACTTAGCATATGGAGGAGATTTTGGAGATTTCCCTAATGATTATGATTTTAGTGGAAATGGATTAGTATTTGCAAATGGAGAAGTAACACCTAAATTTTATGAAATTAAATACTGGTATGCAGATATATTATTTGAAGATATAAAAGAAGGTTTAGTTAAAATAAAAAATGATTACTTATTTAATAATTTAAATAGATATGATATATTCATAACTACAACTAAAAATGGTGAATTTATAGATGAAAAATGTGTAACTTTAGATTTAGAACCAGGGCAAACTTGTCAGCTAGAATATGATGTAGTACAAAAAAGATATAAAGATGAAGAATATATAGTAACATTTACAGTTAAAGAAAAGAATGAAACAATGTATGCACCAAAAGGTCATGAAATAAAACATCACCAAGTTGTATTAAAACCTAATGCATTAAAAATAGAAAAAGAAGAAAATGCTAATACAGTTAATATAGATGAAGAAGATAAATTAATAACTTTATCTACAGAAAAAGTAAAAGTATCATTATCAAAAGAAAGTGGTCTTTTATGTGAGTATATTGTAAATAACAAGAATATATTAAAAGAAGAATTAAAACCATATTTTTGGAGATCAAGTACTAATAATGATAGAGGATTTAAAAATGAAATAAATGCAGTTAGTTGGAGAAATCCAGAGATGAATTTAGTAAATATTAAAATAGAAAACTATAGTAAATTAGTCAATTTAATAGTGGATGTAGAACTAGATAATGGTAGCACAGTAACGTATATATATTCATTAGATAATAATTCTAAATTTAAAGTACAACAGATATTAAATCCAAATAGAGATTTATCTATAATACCTGCAATAAGTGATATGTTTATGCTTAAAGAAGAGTTTAAATATATAACTTATTATGGTAGAGGTGAAATAGAAAATTATTGGGATAAATATAAGAGTGCTAAGATTGGATTATACAATGATATAGTAAGTGATGAAATGGTAAATTATCTTCAACCTCAAGAAAATGGAGCTAAAACAGATGTAAGATATTTAGAAATAAAAAATGAAAATGGAGAAGGTATAAAAATAAGTGGAGTTCCAACATTTGAGTTTAATATATCTAAATATCATCCAGAAGATGTAGAAGTAGCGGACCATTTTTATAAATTAAAGCCATTAAATAAAATAGTATTAAGAATAATATATAAGCAAATGGGAATAGGAGGAGACGATAGCTGGCAGGCACTACCTCATCCAGAGTATATTTTAAATCCTAATAAAATATATACTTTAACATATGAAATAAAACCAATATAAATAATTACAAAATTAAGCATATCCTTTTGATTATTGAGGATATGCTTTTTATTTACAATAAGTATTAATAAGATGATATAATATTACTTATTATTAAATTTAAGGAGATTACAATGGGAAAAAGAACTAAAGTAAAACTAATAATAAGAAGTATAATCTTAGTTATAACTTTATTTTTAACAATTACAAATGTAAACTTAATTAATAAGATAATGAGTTTTAATATAATAGAAAATATAAAAATACATCATTTATTATGGATATATTTAATGTATGAGATGATTATAGTACTTATACCGAAGTTCAATAATTATAGCTATAGTGGAAAAATATTTAAAAGACATTTTAGAGAAGCTGAAATTTACAATAAAGATAAACTAGATAAATTCACACAAAAAAACACTAAAAGGGCTATAAATGCTTTTATATTTTGGATAATACTAAATTCTATAATAGGATATATTTATATAAAATGTAATCTAAGTTACATTTATATATATTTATTATTTTTGTTTTATTATTGGGCAGATATGTTTTGTGTTAATGTATGGTGTCCATTTCATAAATTAATAGTAAAAAATAAATGCTGTAATGAATGTAGAATATATAATTGGGGACATATAATGTATTTAACACCACTTATATTTATACCTAGCATTTGGACGTATAGCTTAGTTTTAGTGGGACTAATAATATTTATACAATGGGAATATATGAATAAAAAATATCCAGAAAGATTTTCACCTATATCTAATAAAACCTTAAGATGTAGTGAATGTAGTCATGATTGTAGATATAACAAATCAAAACATAAAATTAAATATAAAAAATACTCTAAAAATATATAAAAAAATACAATAGAATAGACCATAAAGAAAGTCTAATCTATTGTGCTAGTTAAACTACATTTAAAATAATGCAAATCATTTTAAAGAAAAAACAATAGCTGATAGAGATTAGTTATCCCCCCCTCACGTTTTATGAGAGGGGGGTTAAAATATATGAATTATAGTATATTTATAGATTTAAATTATTAAATTTACTTCTATAATAAAGTTATATATGATGATTATCCATTTACTATTTCTCCACCATTTATATGTATAGTTTGACCAGTTATAAAAGATGCTTCATCACTAGCTAAGAACACATAAGCACCAGAACATTCTACAGGTTGACCAGCCCTTTCCATAGGATTATTACTACCAAATTTAGAGATTTTCTGTTCATCAAAACTTGAAGGTATTAATGGTGTCCATATGGGACCTGGTGCAACAGCATTAACTCTTATACCTTTTTTTGCTAGTTGCATAGATAAAGATCTAGTGAATGTTGTTAATGCTCCTTTAGTCATAGAATAGTCTATTAATGTTTCATGTCCGTTATATGCCACAACAGATGTTGTGTTTATTATACTATCGCCACATTTTAAGTAAGGTAGAGCAGCTTTTGTTAAATAAAATGCACCATAAACATTAGTTTTAAAAGTTTTATCAAATTGTTCTTCGTCTATATCAAGTAGACTATCTTGTACATACTGAACAGCTGAATTATTTACTAATATATTTATTTTTTTATATTCAGTTAAAGTATTCTCTATAGCATTTTTACAAAATTTACTATCTTTTATATCGCCTTTTATTAAAAGACATTTTCTACCTTCAGCTTCAACTTTATTTTTTGTAAATAGAGCATCTTCATCTTCATTATAATAGATTATGCTTATGTCACATCCAGATTTTGCAAAAGCAATAGAAACAGCCCTACCAATACCACTATCACCACCACTAATAATAGCTACTTTATCTTTTAATTTATCATTTGATTTATTATATAATGGGTTGTCATATATGGGATTTGGAATCATTTCTTTCTCGAATCCTGGCTGGTAGTTTTGATGTTGTTTTGGAAATGAAGTTGGAAAAAACATAATTTATTCTCCTTTGAAAAATTTATTATATAAGATTATAATTTCCAAATGAATATAAATTATACTCAATTTTCCTTTTGCAATATATTGTATAGATAGTCTTTAGCTTAGATTTTAATAGGTATTATTTCAATACCTATTTTTGTGTTTAATATTTCTGGTTTATATAATTACCTATCAGAAAATTGATAATAAAAAATTTAAAATGTAGTGTATATAGTATGTATACAAGGTATAAATTTAAGAAAAGCTGAAAAATATTTAGTAAAGTAGCATATGGTAAAAAAGACATAATTATAGATAAAGATAAGCTTAAAGATATTCATAGTGATTAAAAATTTTATGAGAATTAAAAATTAAAACTGTGAAATAATAAACTTAGAAATAAAACCAAAAGGATGTGGCATTATGACTCATAAGAAAAGACCAAGTACTGAAAAGATGTATGATTATAAGAAGGAAAAAGTAGAGTTTGCAAGAGAGTTAGGTATAAATGGAGCTAACAACACAGAAGTAAATGCAAAAATGGCAGCTCAAGGTGAAGCAAAATATAGTAAAGAAACTATGAATAGAAAACATAGATTTGTAAATCCACAAGAATCAGAAAATCATAGATACTAAAAAAACTTTAGTATTATAGGTATAATAAATTTACTATACATTAAAAAAGGATTTTTATAGTAAATTTGGCGTTACCGAAGAATGATTTTAGCGTTACCAGAGAGTGCTTAAGCGTTACCAGAGAAATTTTCTGGTAACGCTTAATTTTTTCTTAGGTGTTACCGTAAAATCTCTGGTAACACCTTTGGTAACGGCTCTGGTAACGGGTAAAATGTGTAAATTTCAACGATTTTTAAAGGTGTTACCGTAGTTGACGAAAATCTCTAATAAAGTCCAAAATAGAGGAAAATATAGTGAATATACCTATAATTAGAGAAAAAGTTTATGGTTTTGGTTCTTTGGTAACGTTAATAAAATTACTTAGTTTTTATGATAGATAAATTTATTTAATGCTAGAGTTTCTTTTTAACTTTCTTAACTTTTTTTATTATTTTTTTCTTATATACTTTAGATTGGGATAAATCTTTATCTATAGATAATTCAGGATTAATATATTGATTTTCTTTATCTAAATTTGATTCACAAGTTTCTCTAATTGATGAAGCAAATGCAAGCTGTTCACCTAGTACAATTAAAAATCCTGCTAAGTTATCTAAGTCATCATTGTCATCTATTTCTTGAGATATTATAGCTGCTATTATTGTTACTAAAAATATGTATTGATTACTGATTTCTTTACACCCATTTTTTACATCACATATTCTTTTAGTACGGAATTTATTTTTAGGCATCTTACCTCCATCAAATAAAATATTGTTGTTTTATAATATGAAAAATTTAAATATATGTTACTAAAAATAAATTTGAAATTAAATATTATATAATATATAATATTTAAATAAAGTTAAAAAGACAGTTCGAAAGCCTCCTGTCTATAAATAAAACTACGGTGAAAAGCATTTTATAATGATTAAATTTTGTTCAAAAACCGTAGCTTATAACTATGGTTTATTTTATTTTAAAATATAGTTATAAGTGTAGTTGCGGATATGACTGAAGTGGTAGCGATGTTATATCAAGATATAAATTTCATCTAAATAGGCTTAATAAATTTTAAGGGGAGAAAAATATGACATCAAAAACAAAAAAAATAACTAGAATAGGGGTAGTTGCAGGATTATATGCAGCTTTAACGTTAGCACTTGGATTTATAAGCTATGGACCAATACAATTTAGAATATCAGAAGTAATGACTTTACTTCCGTTATTTGGGAAAGAATATATATTATCACTTACAATAGGTTGTTTCTTAGCAAATATAATAGGTCCTTATGGAGTTGCAGATATTGTACTTGGAACATTAGCTACATTTATTAGTGTATATTTAGTATATTTAACAGGAAAATACATGAAAAATAAAAAAGGAAACTTAATAATAGCATCATTGTGGCCAACAATAGTAAATGCTATAATAGTAGGTGGAGTTATGCTACATGGATTATTTAAATTGCCATTAATTCTTTCTATGTTACAGGTAGGATTTGGACAATTTGTGGTAATAACTATAATAGGAGTTCCTTTATTTAAATTTTTAAATAATAAATATTCAAAATTACTAAAGGATATATTAGAATAATATATCCTTAGTTAATAGTTAGGAGATAAAATGGAAGAAACAAAAAGTACAAAATTAATAGGTATAGGAAATGAAGGTATAAAAAAATTAGAAGAAGTTGCAAGCAAAATAGCACAAAAAATAGATACAGAAAAAATAAATATCAATAAAGATGTAGATAAAGACTATGTAAGAGCATTGCTTGATGGAGTTGATATATTACTTTTAACTTACAATAGTGAAGACAAACAAGCTCTTCAAATAGTTAATGCAATAGGATATATGGCTGATGAAAGAAGAGTATTATCAGTTGGACTTGATTTAAGTGAAAAAGAAAATAAAAATGAAATAAAAATAAATAGAGAAATAAAGATAAATAATGATAACACAGATTCTTTATTAAATATAATAGATATGATAATAGACTCAATATCTGATGAATGTACTATAAGTATAGATTTAACAGATATAAAAGAAGGACTAGCTAGTGATAAGGGTATAAAATACTCATATGGTGAGTTTGACAAAAATAATACAGTAGAAGATATAGCAAATGAACTTGAAAAAAGCTCTATAAAAACTAGTGATGAATTAACTGGTAAAAAGTTAATGATATTAGTTGAAATGAGCTCAATATACGATATAGAATATCTTAATGAACTATTAACAGCTATACAAGACAAATGTGAAGACTCATATGAAGCAATATTCTCTCTATATTTAAAAGAAGATTTAGGAGAAAAAATAAAAGTTTCATTAATATACAATTAATAAATAATATTAATTTAATAGCTATCTTAGTATAAATTTAAAAAGTAAAATTTATATTAAGGTAGTTTTTATATATTAACAGATATATATATATAGTTTGCTAAAATATAGTAATATTAACGGCTTAGATTAGTTGACTAATGTAGTAAAATAATATATTATATAAAGTATTGTGTAATAAAAATTCTCAATGAAAGAAAGGAAATAATCAAATGTTACAAGTTACTAATGTTGGACTTAGATTTGGTGATAAAGAGTTATTCAAAGATGTTAACTTAAAATTCACTAAAGGTAATTGTTACGGGATAATAGGTGCTAATGGTGCAGGAAAATCAACTTTCCTAAAGATATTAGCTGGTGATATAGAAGCAAATACAGGAAGTGTATCTATAACAGAAAAAGAAAGAATGTCTGTTTTAAGACAGGACCACTTCAAATATGAAGAAGATACAGTTTTAAATGTTGTTATAATGGGACATGAAAGACTATATCAAATAATGCAAGAAAAGGATGCATTATACATGAAGCCAGATTTCTCAGAAGAAGATGGTATAAAAGCTGCTGAACTTGAAGGAGAGTTTGCTGAACTTGATGGATGGGATGCAGAAACTAATGCAGAAAGATTATTAATGGGTCTTGGTATAACTAAAGATTTACATTACAAGCAAATGAAAGAATTAACAGGTGGAGAAAAGGTTAAAGTATTACTTGCTCAAGCATTATTTGGTAAACCTGAAATACTAATAATGGACGAGCCTACAAACCACTTAGACTTCCAATCAATAAATTGGTTAAATAACTTCATAATGGATTTAGAAGATTCTATAGTAATAGTTGTATCACACGATAGACACTTCTTAAACCAAATATGTACAAACATAGTTGACGTTGACTTTGGTAAGATACAAATGTATGTTGGTAACTACGACTTCTGGTATGAGTCAAGCCAATTAGCATTACAACTTGCTAAAGACCAAAATAAAAAAGCTGAAGAAAAAATAGCTCAATTAAAAGAGTTCATCGCAAGATTCAGCTCAAATGCATCAAAAGCTAAGCAAGCAACATCTAGAAAGAAACAATTAGAAAAGATACAAGTTGAAGAAATACAGCCATCAAGAAGAAGATATCCATATGTTGGATTCACTCCTGAAAGAGAAATAGGAAATGAAGTTTTAGAAGTTGAAGGATTAACTAAAACTGTAGATGGTGTTAAAGTTTTAGACAATGTATCATTTAGATTAGATAGAGAAGATAAAGTAGCATTTATGGGAGACGAAATAGCTATAACTACTTTATTCAACATATTAATGGGAGAAGATACTGCTGATAGTGGAACATTTAAGTGGGGAGTTACAACTTCTCAAAGTTATCTTCCTAAAAACCATAACCAATATTTCGATGGTGTAGAATATTCATTAGTTGATTGGTTAAGACAATACTCTGAAGAAAAGAGTGAAAGTTTCATAAGAGGATTCTTAGGAAGAATGTTATTCTCTGGTGAAGAAGCTTTAAAACAAGCTCAAGTTTTATCTGGAGGAGAAAAGGTTAGATGTATGTTATCAAAGATGATGTTATCAAATGCTAACGTACTTGTACTTGATGACCCAACTAACCACTTAGACCTAGAAAGTATTACATCTGTAAACAAAGGTTTAGAAAAATTCCCAGGAGTTTTATTATTTAACTCTCATGACCAAGAGATGATACAAACTCTTGCAAATAGAATAATAGAAATAACTCCAGGTGGAATAATGGATAGAAAAACTACTTTAGATGAGTATCTTGAAAACAAAGATATACAAGCTAAGTTAAAAGAAATGTATGCTGTTAAAAATGCATAATTGAGAGTATATAAGTAAACTATAAATACACCTTTTAAATATATGATAATACTCATTTTGAGTGGGTAAATGTTCATATGTTTATAAGGTGTATTTTTATTTTTAATTTATAAAAAGTAATTATTATAAATAATAAAAGATATATCTCAAGTGCTATATAAATACGTTACTTGAGATATATCTTACTAGATTTAGATTAAAATGCACATTCTATAAGATTAATATTTCTATATTCTACAGACATTGGAATAAATCTAATTCTACCAGATTCACAAGCTATTCTAAATCCTTGAATACTTCTACGATCAGAGCTATCTACTAACATAAAGAAGTTAGAAGGATTAAAACCTCTCCTCATTTCTATTCTAACTACTGCCATTTTTTTGCAATTATTTATAGTAAACTGTCCACCACCAGGAGATATAAAAGGTGTAGGAGACTGCTCATTATTAGGAGCTGAAAAAGAAGCAGGAGATTGCCCACCACTAGGAGCTGAAAAAGGATTAGGAGACTGCCCATTACCTGGAGCTGAAAAAGGATTAGGAGATTGTCCATTACTTGGAGATGTAAAAGGGTTAGGAGATTGTCCACCATTCGGAGATGTAAAAGGATTAGGAGACTGC
>DHKFR23503__coassemble_729_pt1 | contig 30645 bp, 32 predicted proteins | sample DHKFR23503__metabat2_high_PE_003 | metagenome-assembled genome bin DHKFR23503
TTATATAGATTAACTTTTATTATACTTTTAATAATAACTGTATTTAGATAATTAATACAGTTATTATTAAAATTCATATAATCTATTAATACTTTTTTTCATCTTAATATACATAATTACATTAAAATAATTAACTTAATGATTAATATAAAAATTTTGATTAATTTATTAAATATATTTGTATCTAATTTACTATATCTAAATTTGTAATACCTTCATATATATCAAAACTATTAGGACTTATTTCACCTTCTATTCTCCTATTACTTACTATATACTCATTTCTAATAACTAAGCTCATAAATAATGCATTTTCATTTACATATTTTTGAATTGATTTATATATATCAGCTATTTGAGACTTTGTAGTTGCATTTTTTAATGAATTAACATAATTATTTAATTTTTCATCTTTATATCCTATATTCTCAATTATATTAGTTGCATCAGGTACTAAAGATAATTCCCATCCAACTAATGCTAAATCATAATTTTTTTCATTTAATGCATTATCCATTTCCTTACTTGATAATTCTATAATTGTATTTTTTATTCCTATATCTTTTAAATTATCACTTATTATATAGGCAGACTTCATTCTTTCAGGATTATCTTTGTTAACTATTATTCTTAAATTTAGTTTTGATATTTTATCATTTATTTCTTTTTGTTTATCTTTTTTATTATTTTGTGTATTTATTATATTATTATCAATACTATCTTCCTTAGTTTTTATTTTTAACTCTGATTCCTTATCATCTTGTTCTATATTTTCATTAATATCAAAATTTACTTCTAAAAGATATTTTTTAGCATTTTCCTTACTATATTCTAAACCTTTTATATCTTTATTATAATATTTTGATTTAGAATTAAGTGGAAAATTAATCAATGTAGCATTATTTATGTAACCTTCCTCAAGTATTTGATTTTTATTGATAGAGCTTATTACAGCTTTTCTAAAGTTTATATCTTTAAAAATTTCATTATTATAATTAAAAAGTAAACATTCATAATCTCTACCTTCATATGTAGTTGTTTTAAATTCTTTTTCATAAAATTTACTTAAATCATCTAATGAAATTTTTGCTATATCACTATCTAAAGATATAACCATAGATACTTGTGCTTCTTCATCTGGTACAATTTCTACATTTATATTCTTCGCTGTAGATGGAAGTTCATCATAATAACTATCATTAATAATTAATGATAAATTCTTTCTTTCTTCATATGTTTTAATTTTGTATGCTCCATTACCTATTAAATTATTTTTATAATTATTTATATTATTACTATCTAAATGCTTCTCTGATACTATAGGAAATATCAATGTATCTATAGAAAAAGCATATTTTTCTTTAAAACTTATACTAAATTCTTTATCATTAATTATTGATATAGATGATATATTATCAACTAATTCACTATAAGGACTATCAATATTTTGATTAATTAAATCTATAGTAAATTTTACATCATTCGAAGTTAATATAGTTCCATCATGCCATTTAATATCTTTTAGTTTAATGTTTATAGATGTACCACTATTTTCTATTTTATATTCTTCTACTAATTGCGGAACTGTATTATAATTTTCGTCTATAGTAAATAAACTATCATATATTAAATTCATTATATAACCAACTGATTTATTTTTATTAGTTATTGGATTTATAGTTTCAGGTTGCATCATAGTTAAATTTATAGTTTTAGAAGTTATTGCACTAGGTTTGCTCTCCAAAACTTCTCCATCTTGTTCTTCTATACTACATCCGACTAAACTAGCTATAATAACTAGAATAATAGTCATAATTTTTATCTTCTTCATTAGTCTAACCTTCCTTGCTATATAACTTGTTGTACATTTTATAATTCTTAGTTATTTTCTTTACATACATTGAAGTCTCCTCAAATGGTATTAAATCTAATGACTTCCCATCTTTACTATAACTGTCATCATTTAACCATTTATTAACATTACCTGAACCTCCGTTGTATGCTGCTATAACTAAGTCTAATCTCCCAAATTCTTTATATAATTTATTCAAATACCAACAACCTATTTTTATATTTATCTCAGGATCAAATATATCTATATCTCCTAAATTCATTTCTTCTTTTGCCCATTCTCTAGTTATATCACTTATTTGCATAAGCCCCTTAGCACCTTTATGAGATATAGCATCTTTTCTAAACTTACTTTCAACTTTAATAACACTATATACTAAGTTTTCATCTAAACCAAATTCTTTTGAATATATTTCAACATAGTCTGAATACTTTTTAGGATATAATATTTTATTAATAATATCTTTTTCTATAAATAAAGAAGTAAGTAGTATGATAAAGATAGCTAAAACAAAAAATATTTTCTTCTTAGTCATACCAATTCTCCTTCATATATAATAAAAATTCTTTTGTTTTATCTTTAAGTGTTTTTAAGTCTCCAGAATTGTCTAGTACATAATTTGCATACTTTACTTTTTCTTCTTGAGTCATTTGAGAATTTATCCTACTTAAAGCTTCTTCTTTGCTACAATTATCCCTTTTTTGTATTCTATTTATTTGAATTTCCTCATTACAAGTTATAACTAACACCTTATCAACTATTTCCAAATAACCACCTTCTATTAATAAAGGTGCATCTATTACTACTATATCTTTATTATATAATTTAACTTTTTCTATTTCATTTAACACTCTTTCCTTAATTTTGGGATGTGTTAAATTATTTAACTCTATAAGTTTATTATCATCATTAAATACTATATTACCTAAAGCTTTCCTATTTAAACTTCCATCCTTATTTTTTATACCATCGCCAAAATGTTCAAATACTGAAGTTAAAAGTTTTTTATCTTCAAAAATTTTTCTAGATATAACATCAGCATCTATTATATCTATATTATTATCTTTTAATATATTAGATAGGCTGCTTTTTCCACATCCTATACTTCCTGTTAGTCCTAATATAATCATAAAACACCTACTTTGTATCGTACCAAGAATCGCCTATATTTAAATCTACATCTAAATTAACATCTAAACTTACCGCGTTCTCCATTTCATCTTTAACTATTTTTTTTACTATATCTATTTCACTATCTATAGTTTCTACTATAAGTTCATCATGAACTTGAAGTATAAGTTTTGATTTTAAATTATTTTCTTCTAGCTTTTTATATACATTTATCATCGCTATCTTTATTATATCAGCTGCACTTCCTTGTATCGGTGCATTCATCGCTGCTCTTTTTCCCGCATTTCTTAACATAAAATTACTTGATTTTATTTCTGGTATATATCTTCTTCTATTCAATATAGTAGTAACATACCCATTATTACTAGCATTTTCTATAATATTATCCATAAACTCCTTTATCTTATTATATTTATTAAAGTAGTTTTCTATATACTCTTTTGCTTGTTTTACTGGTATATTTAAGTCTTCAGATAAGCCAAAATCACTTTTACCATAAACAATACCAAAATTTACAGCCTTTGCATCACTTCTTTGCTTACTAGTTACTTCATTCATACTAACATTAAATACCTGAGATGCTGTTTTAGTATGTATATCTTCATTGTGCTTAAATGCATCTATCATAGTTTCATCTTGACTCATATGAGCAAGTACTCTAAGTTCAACTTGAGAATAATCAGCATCTATTAATTTACATCCTCTATCTGATATAAAAACTTTTCTTATATTTCTTCCCATTTCAAGTTTAACAGGTATATTTTGTAGATTAGGTTCTGTCGAGGAAATTCTTCCTGTTGTAGTTATAGTTTGATTAAATGATGAATGTATTCTTCCATCTATAGGATTTATTATAGATAATAATCCTTCTACATAAGTTGAATTTAATTTTACTATTTGTCTATACTCTATAATTTTATTAATTATTGGACTTTGGTCTTTTAATTTATCTAATACTTCTGCATTTGTTGAGTATCCTGTTTTAGTTTTCTTAATTATTGGAAGACCTAACTTTTCAAATAATATTACTCCTAATTGTTTTGGGGAGTTTATATTAAATTTTTCTCCAGATATTTCATATATTTCACTTTCAAGTTTTTTTATTATTTCTTTAAATTGTAAACCTAATTCATTTAATTTTTCCTTATCCACCTTTATACCTTCATACTCCATATCTGCTAGTACTTCAACTAAAGGCATTTCTATATGATATAGTAATCCATCCATATTACTTTCTTTTAAGTTTTCTTCCATTATTGGTATTACATTTTTTACAGTATCAATTATCTTAGATATATGGCTACTTAGTTCTTCAAAATCTAAATCTTGATATTTTTTAGCTTTTACACCTTTTCCTAATAACTCTTCTTTTGTTTTTACTTTTTTAGTTAAGTATTTCATAGCTATTGCACTACATTCATATGATGTAGATGACATTGAGTCAATTAAGTACTCTGCAATAGTTATATCAAAATATACGTTTTCTAATTTTATTCCATATGGTCTAAGCGCTATGTAATCATCTTTTAGATTATATCCTAATTTCTTTATTTCATTACTTGCAAGTATAGATTCTAACTTATGTATGTTATTTTCTTCTATATAATATATTTTTTTACCATCTAAACTTAAAAATATATACATTATCTTTTTATCTAATATATTGCCTTCTCTTGTTACTGTCTTTATTATTAATTCTTTATTTTCTTTTACCTTATTTATAAATTCATCTATATTCTCTAATTTAGATACTTCTAAATTAACTTCATTGTCTATTTGTTTACTCTCATCCAATTTTCCTATTCTTGGAATTAAACTAGTAAATCCTAAATATTTAAATACATCTAAAATATCCTCTGCATTATATTTTCCATACTCCAACTCTTCTAGATTAAATTCTATAGGAACATCTCTTATAATAGTAGCTAATTTTTTGCTCATTATAGCCAGTTCTTTATTTTCTTCTAACTTCTTTTTTGTACTACCTTTTATACTATCTATATTATCAAATATACCTTCTATACTAGAGAACTCTTTTATAAGTTTTATTCCTGTTTTTTCTCCTATTCCTGGCACACCTGGAATATTATCCGATTTATCTCCCATAAGTCCTTTTAAATCTATAAATTGAGTAGGAGTCATTTCATATTTTTCAATAACTGAATTATAATCATATTCTTCAACTTCTCCAATTCCCTTTTTAGTTATTAAAGTAGTTGTTTTATTAGATGCAAGCTGTATAGCATCTTTATCTCCTGTAACTATATATACTTTAAATCCATCATCTTCAGCTATTTTAGAAATTGTTCCGATTATATCATCCGCTTCATATCCATCAATTTCTAATCTATGTATCTTAAATTTGTCTAATAAATCTTTTAATGGTTCAAATTGCTCTCTTAATTCATCAGGCATTTTTTTTCTTCCAGCTTTATATTCCTTAAATTCTATATGTCTAAATGTTGGAGCTTTTCTATCAAAAGCAACACTTATGTGTGTAGGATTATATGTATCTATTATTTTAAGAAGCATATTGGTAAAACCATATATTGCATTAGTTTTTAATCCTTCTTTATTACTCATTTCTGGTAAAGCATAAAATGCTCTATTTATTATTGAATTTCCATCTATTATAACTAGTGTTTTATCCAAATTTATCACTCCTATTATTTCTATAATTTAATTTATAACTATGTATATATCAGTATATATTATTTAATATTACCATAATATATTATGAATATTAATACCAATTTATATTGCTGATGTTTTATCTTAGTGCTATAATATTTGTATAACATATGCCGGATTGGTGAAATGGCAGACACGACGGACTCAAAATCCGTTTCTAGTTATAGAGTGTGGGTTCGAGTCCCACATCCGGCACCACTATAAACACTATCTATATAATAGATAGTGTTTATTTGCATTTTAATGTAATTTCAACTATTTCTGGCTTACAATTTACTCTAGGTATCATCCTTGATCCACCTAACCCCTTAGTTAATATCATAGTGGATTTATCTATATTATATTCTCCTAAATCATATTTAGGAAAGAATTCTCTATTTGGAGAAAGTAATCCTCCTTTAATTGGAAGTCTAATTATTCCTCCATGTACATGACCTGCTAATACTAAATCAGCCCCCCAATTTGAATATCCTTCAAAGAAAAATGGTGTATGTGCTAATAGTACATTGTATTCTTTATTATTTATTTTTCCTAATTGCTTTTCTATATCATTCTTATTAAAATCTAGTTTCTTATTTTTATAATTTTTATTAAACAAATATGGGTAGTATTTGTATGGAACTACTAAACCATATATATTTATAAAATCATTACCTATTTGTATCTTAACCTTTTCATTCTCTAAACTAATAATATTTTTACTTTTTAGTTGCTTAAAATAATCTTTATACAATTCTTTATATTTATTTATCATTACCTTTTGTTCATGATTACCAATTATATTATACACTTGATATTTTCTGCTTAATTCATCTATTAATTTTAGCGCAATGCTAAAATCTTTATTTGTACTATCAATTAAATCTCCAGTTATACATATTATATTTGGCTTTAATTTATCTATTTTTTCTAATAAGATATCATTGTCTATTCCAAAACTTCTATTGTGTAAATCACTTATCTGAACTATTTTAAATTCATTAAATACTTTAGGTATCTTTCTATTTTGTACTTCATAACTTGCAATTTCTATATCTTCTGATTTATATTTATAATATACATATCCACCCATTAATACAATAACTCCACTTATAAGTACTTCTTTAAACATTATATATCCTACCTTTTCTTACTATATTTAACTAATATAAACGTTAAACTAATTAGATTAGTTTCTTAAATTATGTTCATATTGTAATTAAAAAGAGACTATACTTAAAATAGTATAATCTCTTTTTACTATTAATCATCTTTTTTTACTTTATGATAAAGCTTTTGTGTTTTTGTCTTATTAGAGCCACTATCTTTAGCTCCTATGTGTAATCCATTTTCTATTCCTAACTCAGAACCATGTTCAAAGTACATTTTTCTCATTTCTGCTTTTGACTTAGGCCTATCTTTAAGTCTATTTTTATTATTATCCATGATAAAATTAATCCTCCTATAAGTCATTCTTAAGATTAATTTATCCAAAGTTTTAATTCATATTCTTTTTTCGTAGTTACATTATTTGCTATTAATATCAATATGCTATTTTAAATATTATTTAAAGTATGAATAGTAATTTAATAAATTTAAACCATTATTTATGTCAACTATTTTAATATCTTCTATCTTATTCAATTTATTATACACTAACATAACCTTATTATTTGAAGAGTTTACTTCATTTAATAAATATACCTTTATATTTTTTTCTCTTTTATTATCATAAATATCAAAATTTACTTTTACATTCCCTATATCTTTTAGAAATAATTCTATTTCTTCTTCTATATATTTATTTAAGTCTAAATTTTCAAATTTATCCGATGATAAACTATAATTTTCATTGTATATATCTACTATAATATCTACACTTGATTTAATATTCTCTTTTTCACTATTAGATAAAAGTTCATACGTTTGAACTTCCTTTACTATATTATTATTAATTTGTATATATAAAGCACTATCTTTTGATTTATTTACATTAGCTTCTTTTGGATATATTAATCTAATATCTTCAATACTATTAAACTCTTCTATACTATTTATATCATTTACTTTATCTATGTCAATATAATAAGTTGTGCAGTATGGATGACCCATATTCTCTAATACATATTCATATTCTTTTCCAATTATTTCATTTACATTATTTTGTACTTTAGTCATAGTTTTTTGATATATAGCTTCATCTTGAGTTGCTTTTATAGAGTCTACCTCTTTACTACTACATCCTGTAGATAAAAATGTAAATAAAATTAAATTAATTGTTAATACTTTACTTATGTTCACCATCTGCCCTCCTTTGTTAATTATTTTAATTTAAATTACCTTTAATTCATTTTATTGCTATATAATAGATTATATACTATTTATTTAAACCTTATAAATATATAATCGTAATTTGTAATGTTTTTGTAATCAGATGTATTATTAACTCAAATTATAAGTCTAACTTAATAATATATATAACTAACTTAAAGGAGGGTTACTAATGGATGTTAAACAACTTGAAGCATTCGTAGCTGTTGCTAAATATAAAAACTTTTCAAAAGCTGCTCGGGAACTTTTTTTGACACAACCTACAGTAAGTGCTCATATACAAAATTTAGAAAAAGAACTTGGAACTATATTATTTAATAGAAATAATAAATGTATAACATTAACTAAATCAGGAGAAATACTCTTAGAAAATGCAATTTCTATATTAAATAATTGTAAAAAAGCTATATATGATATAAAAGAGTACTCTGGAAAAATAGAAGGAATAATTGATATTGCATCTAGTTCAATACCTGAAACTTACATTCTTCCAAATTTCATTAAATCATTTTCTAATAAATATCCTGGAGTTAAATTTAGTATAAGTCATTATGATTCTCAATATGCTATCTCTGAAATTTTAAATGGTCGGATAAGCTTTGGATTTGTAGGTTCAAAAACTTCAAATCATCAAATAAAGTATTTAGATTTAATAAGCGATGAGCTAGTTCTTATAACACCGATTGGTTTAAATATAGATAATGATAATGGATACATAGATATAAGTGAACTAAATAAGCTTAATTTTATAATGAGAAAAGAAGGTTCAGGCACTAGAAATTTAACCTTTAATATATTAAATGAATATAAGTTTGATATAAATAACTTAAATATACTTGCATATGTTGAATCTAACGAAACAATAAAAGAGATGGTTAAAATAGGACTTGGTGTTTCTTTTATATCATATATGTCAGCTAAAGATTATATAGAAAACAATAAATTAAAATTTTATAGAATTAAGAATATTGATTTTACTAGAAAGTTTTATTTTATTTATTCTAAGAAAAAAGCATTTAGTCCATTAGAAAATAAATTTTTAAATAGTTTATATGAGTATTTTGATGTATTACAAAAGAAATAGACTAAAAAGCCTATTTCTTTTTATTATAGATTGATATTAAAAAATGCTTTATAACCTTTATACATTTCATAAATATCTACTTTTGAAACTACTTCATAAGGTGAATGCATATTTAATACACCTACTCCACAGTCTATAACCTCTGCACCATAGTTTGCAAGTATATATGCTATTGTTCCACCACCACCTTGGTCAACTTTTCCAAGTTCAGCAGTTTGCCATACTACATTACCTTTATTAAATATTCTTCTTACTTCAGCCATAAATTCAGCATTAGCATCATTACAACCACCTTTACCTCTAGAACCTGTATATTTACTTAAAACTAATCCATATCCCATATATGCAGAATTTCTCTTATCATATGCGTCAGAATAATTCGGATCATATCCTGCTGAAACATCAGCAGATAATACCTTTGAATTTGCCATAGATCTTCTTACTTTTAACTCTGAATAATCCCCTTCTAATGCTATAAGTTCAGCTACTATATTTTCAAAAAATCTCGAATGCATCCCAGTATTTCCTTGAGATCCAACTTCTTCTTTATCTACACATAAAGCAACTGAACAATATTCAGGATCTTTAGTATCTATCAAAGCCTTTACTGCTGCATATGAACAAACTCTATCATCATGTCCATACGCTAATACCATAGATCTATCAAAACCTAAATCACGAGCCTTTCCAGCAGGAACTATCTCTATTTCTGCACTTAATAAATCTTCTTCTATAATTCCATATTTAGTGTTTAATATTTCTAATATATTCGCCTCTATTGATTCTTTTTCTACACCTTCTAGTGGTATATTTCCAATTAATAGATTAAGTTGCTCTCCTGTTATACCATCTGCAAGTTTTTTTTGCATTTGATTTTGTGCTAAATGTGGTAATAAATCTGTTATACAAAATATAGGATCTTTTTCATCTTCTCCAATACAAATATCTACTTTTTGTCCGTCATTTAATATTACTAAACCATGTATAGCAAGTGGTATTGTAGACCATTGATATTTTTTTATCCCACCATAATAATGTGTCTTAAAAAAACCTAAATTTGCTTCTTGATATAGTGGATGTGGTTTTAAATCTATTCTTGGAGAATCTATATGACCTCCAATTATTTTCATACCATTTTCTAATTTATTTTTACCCATTACAAATAAAGCTACTGCTTTATCTTTATTAACTGCATAAATTTTATCTCCTGGGTTTATTTTTCCATTACTCATTGCTTCATCTATTGATATATATCCATTTTCTTTAGCCATTTTTACAATTTCTCTAGCTGATGTTCTCTCTGTTTTTCCAACATCTAAAAAGTGCATATATCCTTTTGAGTAATCCATTACATCATCTAGTTTATTATTTTCTCTTTCAAACTCCCAAGCATTTTTTGATTCATATTTTAATTTCATACTACCTACCCCTCCTGATTTTATATTTAATTCTTTTTATTCTTCATTTCTTGTTCATATTCCTCTGGAGAAACTACTTTAATATTTTCTAATCTTGATTTAAAATGAGATCTAAAGTGATCTAAGTACTCTTTTCTTAAAACTTCTCTTTCTGCTAACTCTTCAGCACTTAAGCCTTCTTTTTTATTTTTCTTTGCTAATTCATTTATTCTATCTAATTTCTTTTGATCAAACATGTGTTAATTATACTCAAACTATTTTGAGTATTCTCCTTTCTTCGTTATTTAGTAAAATAATTTATTACTTTTATTATTTAGTTTATCTTTGTATGTTTCTAAAAAATCATCTATATTATCACTTATTATAGATATTCCCTTTTCTAAATCTTGTATACTTGGATTAGCTATATTTATTCTAAAAAATCTATCTTCTATTAAATTATCAAAAAAATAAGTTCCTGGTAATATAGCTACTCCTTTTTTTAACATATATCTAGCGAATTCATTAGAAGAATATCCCCTTGGTAATTCCAAAAAGAAGTTCATTCCTCCATCTAGAGGTTTCATTTTTAACTTCTTACACAACTTATCACTTATTAATTCTTTTGCAAATAAGTATTTTTTAGTATACATTTTTTCTACACCTTTTAAGTATGTTTCTAAACTAAAATTTTCTAAATAGTAATACATAGATTTTTGTATTAATCCTGGAGTAGATATATCAGATGCATGTTTTGCCCATAAAATAATATCTAATAGTTCATTTGGTATTTCAACTATACCTATTCTAAGTCCTGGCATAAATATTTTAGAAAAACTTTTTATATAAATTACCCTATTTTTATCGTCATAACTTCTAATAGGTCTATTATCTTTAGATTCAAATTTAAAATCGCTTATAAAATCATCTTCTAATATATAAAAATCATAAGCTTGTGCTAACTCTATCAATTTTTTCTTTTTATATGTAGAGTACGATATACCTGTTGGATTTTGAAAATTAGGCATAATATACATTAATTTAGGTTTTATTTTTTCAAGTTTTAATTTGAGTATACCAATATCTATACCATCATCTAACATAGGAATAGATACTACTTTAGCTCCTCTGCTCTTAAAAACTTGTATTGCTCCATTATATGTAGGCTCTTCTATAAATACAACATCTGAGTAATTTATAAGACCTTTGCATACTATGTCAATACCTTGCTGGGCACCTGATATTATTTGTATATTTTCTTTATTTGTATGTATATAGCTATATTTTAAATATTCTACCATCTTTTCTCTCAATTTTTCAAATCCAAGACCATCTTCATATTCAAACATTGATGAGTCTTCTTTATTTAAAGCTATATTTATAGCTCTTTTAAAATCCTCTAGAGGAAAAATATCAGTTGAAGGATTTCCATTATCAAAATGTATTATTCCATCTTTTTTAAACTTAATATTCTCATTATTATCTCTTGATGATACAAATGTTCCACTACCAACAATCTTATATATATATCCTTCATTTTCTAAAAGTTCATATGCTTTTACTACAGTAGTATTATTTACTTTAATAAATTCAGATAATTTTCTTATGGGCTGTAATTTTTCATGATCTTTAAGTTCTTTATTTAATATCATATCTTTTATATGATTATATATTTGTAGATATTTTTTTGTATTATCATTAAACTTTATATTGTATCTTTCCAATTTATCACCACTTATGCATATATTAATTTATTGATGGTTATATTTATATTTGTTAATATGTAGTATGTATATATAATACCAAAATTTCTATAAAAAGGGGAAATATTTATGTTTTATGACTACCACATGCATTCTAGTTTTTCCAATGATAGTAAATCAGATATGGAAGATATGATAAAAAAATCTATAGAACTTGGTCTTAAAGAAATTTGTTTTACAGATCATGTTGATTATGATACTGATTCTGATGATGACTGGGAAATAGATTATAATAAATATTTTGATAAAATCAATTACCTTCAGAATAAATATAAAAATAATATTTCTATAAAAAAAGGAATTGAAATTGGGCTACAAAAACAAATAATTAATAGATGTAATAATGATATAAATCAGTATCCATTTGATTTTGTAATATGTTCTCAACATGCTATAAATCGCTCTGATTTATATTTTGGAAATTTCTTTTTAGATAAGACTCAACATGAAGCCTATGAGCATTATTATACTGAATTGTACGATATTATAAATATATATAAAAATTACTCTGTATTAGGACATTTAGACTTAGTAAAACGATATGGTAACTATGGCAAAGTACTTGATGATAAACTCTTTGATGATATAATTGAAGCTATATTAAAGCAAGCTATATATGATGGTAAAGGAATAGAAGTTAATACATCTTGTTATCGATACAATTTACCCGATTTAACACCTTCTAGACATATATTAAATATGTATAAAGATTTAGGTGGTGAAATTATAACTACTGGTTCTGATTCTCATAACCCTACTCAAATAGCCTATAATTTTGATTATATTTATTCTTATCTAAAAAGTATTGGATTTAAATATGTATGTTCATTTGATAAAATGAATCCACAATTTATAAAGATATAATTATTTTTTTACCCTCTTATGAATATATTTAAACATGAGGGGGTGATTTATTGAGAGTTCCTAATCTCATATTATCTACCATTGTATTATTTATATCTAACTTTATAGTAAGAATTCTTGGATTTATATATAAAATATTTCTTTCTAGAGTAATTGGTGAATCTGGATTAGGTATATATCACGTATTATTCAACTTTCTAATGGTATCTATTGCCTTAACTACCACTGGTATTCCTACTACATTAAGTTGTCTTGTAGCTACAAAAAATGCTATAAAAGATAAACATAATAAAAATGTGTTATTTATATCAACATTGTATGTGGCTTTTTTTATTTCATTAATTCTATCTTTAATGATTTCTTTTAATTCTAAGTATTTATCTATTATGCTTTTAAAAGATAGTAAACTTTGCTTATTAATTTTAGGAATATGTCCAGCTATAGTATCAATAACCATCTCTAATGTATTAAGAGGATATTACTACGGTCTAAAAGATGCTGTAGTTCCTGCTATAGGTCAAGTTATAGAGCAAATAGTTAGAATCTTATTTGTATATATTATTATTAATTGTATAAAGAAAAATTACTTAAATTGCTATATAGCTTTATTAGGAATATCCATAGGTGAAATTGCTAATATATTATTTATAACTTGTTGTTTATATAAAAATTCAAATCTATATAATAAGTATACAATAAGTATTAAAGATTTCTATAATTCATCTATAGAAACATTAAAAATGTCAGTTCCAATAACTTGTAATCGTATGTCAAATATATTGATTAATTCAATATGTTCTATGATAGTACCATCAAGGTTAGCATTATCTGGACTTAGTTATTATCAATCTTTAAGTATCTACGGAGTAATAAATGGGATGGTTATGCCTTTTATATATCTACCGTTTACTCTGGGTTCAGCTTTAGTTGTTAATCTAATTCCTAGTATTTCACAAGAAATTACCTTAAAAAAATATAAAACTATAAAATTAAAAATTGTTTATGCCATATTATTAACATTATTTGTTGGTGGATTATGTTCTATTGTTTTTTATTTCTTTGGAGAAAAGTTATGTTTATTAATATTTAAAAATAAATTATCTGGCATATATTTAAAATCAATGTTTTTATTACCTTTGTTTACTTCTTTAAATCAAACTTTATCAGCAATACTTCACGCTCTTAGAAAAGAAGTTCAAACAAGTTTAATTACAATATCTACTATGTTAATCCAATTAGCTTGCTTATATATACTACTTCCTATACCAAGTATAAATATAAATGGATATATTTATTCTACAATATTAACAGCAATGTTAGCATCTTTATTACATATTATAGTTCTTTATAAATCCTTTAAATTATTAAATATTAGGGGGGTAAAATGAATACTAATATTAAACCTTTTTATATATATACAGAGAGAAATTCTCTATATATAAAAAATATAAATGAAAGTTCAGAAAGATTAGCTAGTAATATTTATATTTACTCAGCTAATATTGATAAAAATAATAATATTCATATATTAGCTATTGATAATTTTGGTAAGCTTCTTCATATTTTCAATAATAATGGGATATGGAAAAAAAAGATAATACGAAAGTATTTTAACACTACTAAAAATATTCAAGATATGAGGGTTTATATATTAAATGATTATTTTAATGTTTTTATAGTTGAAAGATATCCTTTAGATGATAATCAATTTAAAATTTCTCATATAAATTTTAATATTTCAAACTATAGTGTATTTAGGCATACAATTGATAAAGTTTTTAAAGATGAATTATCAATATATAAATTAAATATAGATGAATTATCTAATATAGTATTTCAATATAAAACTATAGATATTTTATCTAGAGATACTTCTTATAATACTATAATTTTTAATAGTATATCTAGAAAATGGATTACAAGTATCCCACTTATTCGTAATAATAAAATATATCTAAATGAGAAAAATATTTCATCTAATATAAAAAGTGATATATTAGAATACTGCTATAGTATAAAATATAAGTTATAATAAATTAAAAAGAGGCTATATAAAATAGCCTCTTTTATCTATAGTTATCTTATACAGTTACATCCGTTATTATTGCTATTACTGTTGCTATTTGCTGTACTATTATTAAAATCACAAACTTTAGCAAAAGTATCTACTACTCTTGGCTCTACTGAATTTAAAGATGCTAATACTACTATTTGTTCAGTTACTAATATACTAACTGTTTCTTCTAAGCAAAGTATTAAATCTATTCCATTTGGTATACAGAAATCATAGTAAGATTCACAACAATTTTCATCTACTAATTTTAATAATGTTTTTCCTATACAATCAACATTTAATGCAGTTTGGAAATTTTGTCTTAGTGTAAATGATGTTCCATTTGCTGGTACACACATAGGAGCTGTTAAAGTATTAAAATTAAATACAACTTTATTAACTAAATCTAAGTCACCATTACATGTTCTTGTTGCTGGATATGCAAGTACTGTAACTTCTGTACATCCACATTTTCCTTTTAACTCTAATACTAGATTTTTAACTATAACTTTTAGTCCTTTTTGTTTATATGAAGATCTTTCACCTTTTCCTTGAGAAGAATATTGTGTATTTTTATTTCCACAAACATTATATTCAAAAGAAGTTTTGCATAATTCTCCATCTTGATTTATAAATTCTGGACAAAGATTTTCTTGTTCACAAGTTTCCATTTCAAATTCTTTTATAGAACTTACTGCATGATCTTCTAATGTTGTACAACCAGGTTTTATTACTATATCTGTATAGTTCATACATACTTTTTCTATATTTACATTTACTACACCTGATTTTGGAATAGGTCCATTAACTGATACTACTTCATATTCAAAGAATAAATCTTCTCCATTAGGTGCATCTGCATCAGTAAACACTTGGAACTTCATACTATCATATACCCTATTTGTTTCTATAGCAAGAGGTTTGCTATTTGCTGTTGAGTATTTAGGTGCTGATAGCGGATAACAGCTTCCTTCACTACATAAATTTTCTACACATTCATCAGATTCTACTTGACAAGTTTCGCATTCATCATCACAATTGTGATTATTATGTTTTGGCTTGCATACACAATCGCATTCAAAATCGTAATCATCATGTTTATTGCAGCCACATCCTTTTGAATTATAAGTTCTAGACACATCTTCTTGTAATTCATTATTTAAATTTTCTTTATTTTCACATTGTAAATTTGGATGATTTATTTTTCTTTTATATCTTTTTAAGTCTTGCATTTTGTTGTCCTCCCCTTAAATGAATTCTAAGTTTAAGCATTTTTCATCGCTTAATTAATAGTATGAATATAAATTGATATTTGTTACTTAAATAAATGATAAATATATATTTAGAATAAATTCCTTCATTTAAAATATATATTTATTATAAAAACTTTTATAAGGAGGATTTTTATGAGCTTTATTAATAAATGTTCTACGATTATAAGAAGATCTGATAAAGAAATTTTCAAGTTTTATGTAGATAATACTATTAAAATTGATCATTACGATAAAAATAATAATTTAATTTCAAGCACTAACTTAGATAATTTAAAAGGAATGGATTTTACAAATTGTTCCTTTTGCATAGATAATAATAATAATATATATGGTATATATAAAGATAATAATTTAAAAATGATACATATTCCTAGAGACTCTTCTATGATTTCTAAAAAAGATATCTTAACTTATGACTCTAAAAAATTTGATATTATGTTTCCATATATAAACGTAATAAACAATTCTATACATATCATTTACTATGTTTATAATAATAATTCAACAAATACTTGTGCTTTATTTCATCATTATTACAATAATGGTGTATGGATAGAAAATAAAATTGACTTTATTACTCATATAGTATTAGATAATTTTACAGTTTTATGGATTCAAAACTCACCTGTATTATTTTATTTTAATCTTGTAAATGGATGTGAAGAAATATTCTTTTCTAGATTTAACCCTAACTCTTTAACGTGGTCTAATCCTTGTCAGATTACTAATTCTAATAAAAACAAGCTATACTTATCTGTTCTAAAAGACAATATGAACTTTTATCATTTAACGTTTTGTGAATCTATAGATAATGGATATTCTGTAAAATATATGAATGGCTACTTAAACGAGAATAAATTAGATATAAGTACTTCTATTTATGTATCTGGTCCATCGACTTGTATATATCCTAGTATAGTTAAACAAAATTCAACTATTTATTTAATGTGGGTAAATTCTAATAAACTGTATACTTCTATATCAAATGATTTAGGAAAGACATGGAGTGAACATCAAATAGATGAAACTAGTATAGATGAAAGGTTTTGTAGATCTAAATTTTTATCAAATTATCCTGATGATTTCTCATATAATTTAACTTCAGTATTTACTATTGATGATGATATAACTATAATAGGATTTTAAATAATTAGTGTTGCAGTATTTGCAGCACTAAAAAAATCCCAAAACACCGGTGGCCTAATAAATTCATACCCGAGATACTCCCAGGTGGGTGACCTGCTACTAACTTTAAACTTCCTATATAAATACAGGTATGTTTTATTTTAGTAGACGCGATCTCCCGTTCAACATTTGTCGGTTGAATTTAAATAAGCCGTATCGAATGCTTCAGGATTTATATTCCTATTATATACTAAAAAACAATATTTTAAAAGTAGTTTCGTATGACAATTAATGTAATTTTATTATGTTTTACCATTTTTTTCTCTATATTTATCTATGTATTTACTATTGATGTCATTTTATTCATCATATTCATCTTTATAATCTTCATACTCTTCATCTTCATACTCTTCATAATCTTCATCGTCATATTCTTCATATCTTTTATTATCATCTATTCTTAAAAGACTTCCTAATAACTTGAGATTATTCATACTACCTAAATTATTTATATTAACTAATGAACTTAAACTAAATCCACCTTCTCCTAAATCATCTGGTAAAAATAATTCTGCAAATAAATCTATTTTCTTCTTCATATCAATAGCTTTGTCAAGAGACTCTTTTCTCTTTTCTGGAAATACTTCTAAAATTTCTTTTATCATCATATTTTTTTTATCTTCTTCATCCATACTTCTAAAAAAATTTGTTTCTTCATAATCATCAAATTCTATACTACTAAGTCTTTTTATCCCTTTTACTAAGTCTAATAAACTTTCAATTTTTATTAATATTTTTCTTTCATCAGGTGACATATACTTTTTAGTCCTTGTTATTATCTCCATACCACGCTCTAAATCATCATCACTTAAATCCATCATTTTCATTCCTCTATTTATATCATTCATATTAAATTTAAGTAAATTACTTACATTATTATCTGAAACTTTTTTATTTACTTTTTTTCTTGTTTTGTTATCTTTTACTTTTCTTTCTCTAGGCCGTGTAGTATCACTATTTTCTCTTTTAGAATTATTTTTATTATCAAATAAAGGTAAATTACCTAAAGATATATTTCCATTACTCAATGCAATCATTCCTATTATCAATAGCAGATTATTCAAGCATAGTCACCCCTTAAATTATCTTCTTCCTCATATATAAGTATGTTTTATTTAATCTTAGTGTTACTTTTTTTTCAACTAAGTGCATATACATTATCTATAAGAAATTTTATTTAATTAAATTATCTTTAACAGATTCAAAATTATTTCTATATATAAATAATATGAATAAAATTTAATTTATATTATAAGAAAGGGGTAAATTTATGAAAAAAGTAAATACAGATATTCTTGAAAAAATGGCTAAAGAAAAAAATATAGACAAAGACAAGATAGAAAAAATAGCTGATGGATACAAAGGTAAATCTGAAGGAGAATTAATGGATGAATTAGTCAAAATAGGTAAAACTTTAGAAGGAAAAGAACAGGTCGTTTCTAAATTAAAAGCTTTTTTAAATGATGATCAAAAAAAGAAACTAGATGCTGTTATGAATAAAATATATGATGCTGAAGTTAAAGATAAAATAGAAAATAAGAAAAATAAAACTCAAAAAAATAATTCATCAAGTAATTCAAATATACCTTCTTCTAACACAAAAAATGTTAAGAAAACTAAATCAACAAAACATGTCCCATCTACACCTAATGATAATACAAATGTAGCAAATCCACATAAAAAAACAAAGAAAGTTGTTAAAAAAGTAAAAAAAGTTTCTAAAGGTGAATAATGAAAGAGTGTAGACTTTGTCTACACTCTTTCATTATAGTTTATAATATATTCCCTCTAATATAAATAACGTATTTTAATATTTTGGATATTTAAACGTAATAATTAAAAATACTTATCTATAATCATATTACTTTATTATATTTATTTTCTAGTTATTACACTTTCCCTTTCTACAATCCTATAAGGTAACTCTATTTTTTTACTTTCTATAGGCTCTTTATTTATCAATTTTATAACCATTCTCATTGCAACAGCTCCCATATCATATAATGGTTGATATACTGTTGTTAACTTAGGTCTATACATTTTAGCTATTTTTACATCATTAAATCCTGCAATTGATATATCTTCAGGAACTTTATATCCTTTATCACAAGCTGCATTTATAGCACCTATTGCAGCTTCATCTCCAGTTACAAATGCAGCTTGAGGTACTCTACCTTCTTCCAGTATTTCTTTCATGCTTTCATAACCTGCTTCATAAGTAGTTCCACCATACTTTATTAGACTTTCATCTAATTTTATATTATTTTCATTTAACGCTTGCTCATATCCTGAAAGTCTTTCTCTTTCTAAAACAGTATCATCTTTACTTGTCATTATAAATGCTATATCTTCATGACCTTTATCTATAAGATATTTAGTCATATCATATGTTGCCTCTTTATTGCTTGTACTTACCGTATATATATCATAGTCCCTTGCAGTTTTACTTATGTATGTTGCTGGTATTCCACAATTTTGAATATAATTTATGTGATCTTCTTCTACCTTCCAACAGATCATTACTATTCCTTCTACTTGCTTTGCTCTAAGTAAATTTATACTTTTTAATTCTTGCTCTTTATCTGAATAAGTATTTGATAATAGTATTTCATAATCATACATTTTAGCTACTTCTTCTATTCCATTTAATATCTCACTTACAAAAGAATCTGAAACCTCTGGTACTATTACCCCTATTAATTGACTTTTTTTAGTTACTAAACTTCTTGCTAATGGATTTGGTATATATCCAGTTTCTTTAATTACATCTAAAACCTTTTGCTTGACTTCATCTGTTACAGGTTTTGAATTATTAATTACTCTCGATACTGTAGATATAGACACACCTGCTTTTTTTGCTACATCTTTTATAGTTATTGTGCCCTTCATATTTACATCCTCCTTACATAATGGTATTTATTTTCAATTCGATATCTTCTATTTAAATTTTAATTATACTATTCTTACATAATTAAGTAAACATACTTATTTTTATTTATAATATCTTCCTTAAATTAATTATACATTTTATTGAATAAAATTATACAATATAAATAAAAGTACTGGTTTAAAACCAGTACTTAATAAATAACTAATTATTTCTAGCAACATCCATCATCAAATAATCCACCACAAGAACAAGTTATTAATAATAATATTAAAAATGGTATCCATGCCATTATGTCTATATCTACCCAGCTATCTCCAAATGCTAAGAATAAGAAGAATAATATTATTATCCACCATCCTGTACCAAAGAATCCATCACATCCACCAAATAATCTATCTAACATTGTAAAAATCCCCCTTTATATATTTGTTATAAAATTTTTAAAGTTATATAAAAATTTTATGATTTTAATACTTATTTTGTTACATTAATTTAAACTTTTACTAAAGTAATTCTCCACAGCTGCAAAGTATTAATAATACTATTAAAAATGGTATCCATGCCATTATATCTATATCTACCCAGCTATCTCCAAATGCTAAGAATAAGAAAAATAATACTATTATCCACCATGCTCCACCACTAAAGAATCCATCACATCCAAATATTCTATCTAACATTTTGCTACCTCCTGATGATATTTTATATTGAGCTTATGCTCTTAACATATAATATGCAACTAAGATAATTTGTGATATTAAATTTGGATATTTTTTTATTTTTTTATATAGTAAAAATAAGAAGGATGCAATTAAGCATCCTTCTTATTTTTACTTACTCATTCCTTAGCAATCGTAACCGTTATCTAAACATCCACAATCTCCATCTATACTTCCACATGAGCATACTATTAATAATAATATTAAAAATGGTATCCAATCAGTTATGCATATTTCACTCCAACATTCTTGGAAAGCTAAGAATAAGAAGAATAATACTATTATCCACCATGCTCCACCTCCAAATGCTCCATCACATCCACCGAATATTCTGCTTAATTTATTTCCCATAAAAAATCCCCTCCTTAAATATATATACAAATCAGATAAAACTTAGTTGTCTCTAGAGTTTTAACTCTTTTAATTATATACTATGTAAAATTTTTTAAAGTGTTATTAATTTTTTAAATTTTTTTATATTTTTTAAAGAGGCTATTTAGCCTCTTTAAATTTATTAATATTAACAACAACCATTATCAAAACCAAAATTTGTTAAAAGTAATATTAATAATACTATCCATATTAAAGCCATATCATCACAGAATAACCATTCTAATAGATCATCTCCTAATAATAATATTGCTCCTATTATTAATATAATTATTAATCCACTTCCTCCAAATCCACATCCTCCAAAGAAACGCTGAATTCCTTGTTGTCCTGACATATTTATGCCCCCTTTTTATTTATAGATAATTCTTTTTATTATCTATTTAATAAATCGTATGTATTTATGCATTAAATTGTTACATTTTATTATTTTTTAAAGGAAATTTTTTACATAAAAAAAGAAATCTATAAATATTTATAGATTTCTTTTTTTATTACTTAATAGCAACTATCATCAAAATTAAATAGTAATAAAATTATTAATATTATCCAAATCCATATACTATCATCTTCAAAAAAATTATCTAGTATATCTGTGCATATTAGTAAAAAAACTAAAACTATTACAATTAATAATCCATTACCAAATATACCATCTTTTCCTCCAAAAAATCGGGATATCGTATCTTCTAGCTTTGCCATGACATTCCCTCCCTTAAACTTGCTCTTAAATTAGATATATGTATTAATTGGTAAAGAAGTTACCTCAATCAAGCTCTTATTTAGAATCTTCTCTAATTCTTTCTCTGATAATTTATTATACTTTTCTACATCTTCTAAATACTTTAAATTTGATTTAGAAATACTATTTATCAATGCTTCTATAGATTTTATCTTATATTCTTTATAATTTTTTACTAAAAATGATGTTGTAGAACTTTTTATTCCTTTTTTTAAGTTGACTAACCTTTTTATATACTTATCTTTATTTTCTATTACATATTCTTCTTTCTTGAGTACATCTTCTAAGATTATATTACTTTCTACTATATAATCTTTTATCTTTTGAATATCTAATGTTATAGAATTATAATAAAAATTTGTCAATATAACTAAAAATACTATAACTGATGATATTAATAATCCCACATACTTCATAAATTTCCTCCTTAGTTATGATTTATATATTTAATTTATATTCATATCATATAAATTTATTACTTTTTATTTAAATGTGTATTGAAAAATTATCAAACTTATATTAAACTACAATTAAAATTAACAATTTACTTATAGGAGGATAATATGTTTGAAAAAGTAAAATCAATAATTTCAGAACAATTATCTATAGATAATGTAGATTCTATAACTTTAGACACATCTTTAACTGAAGATTTAGAAGCTGATTCTTTAGATGCTGTTGAAGTTATAATGGCTCTTGAAGACGAATTTGGTATAGAAATACCAGATGAGGAAGCTGAACATTTCAAAACTATAGGCGATATATGTAAATTTATAGAAAACAATAAATAAAAACCGAGAATTAATCTCGGTTTTTATTTATTGTTAACAGTAACAATCATCGTTATTATTATTAAATAAAAATACTATAAATACTATAGCTACAATCCACATTAATGAATTATTTTGTTCAAAAAAACATCCTAAGTCTCCATTACTAATCATTAATAAAATAACTAGACCTAATATAAGAAATACTAATGTAGGATTATCACCTAAAAAGTTAAATCCTCTAAACATATCCTTTATTTGATCCATATATACTCCCCCTTGATATGTATACAATTTATCTATTACTAATATATATGAATAAATTTATATTTTAGTGCTTGTATAAAATATTCGCTTGACTTGAACAAAATGTCAGATAAACATTTCATGTCATCAAAGACTTAATCTTTTGATCAAAATATTTTTAAACTCAAATCCAATGCATTAATATAATTGTTATTTTAAATTTTATCAATGAGTGTTTAAGTACTATAATTCCTTAAATATAAAAAATAAGCATCAATATTTTACATATTGATGCTCATTTTTTTATTTATTTTTCTTCATAAAATCTTACGTTTTTTATAACTATATCTATACTTCCATCTGGATTTTGTCTTACACTATATTTCATTGGATCTTCAAAATCTGTTAAATCTGCCTTTATATCAAATCCATTATCTGTTTTAATGCCTCTTTTTTTAAGCTTTTTTTCAACCCATTTCTTGTCTATATTAAAACTTTCATCTAAACCTTTATCTTCCATATGCTCTTTAAAACTTTCTTTAAGTTCATCGTTTTTTATAGAGCTTTCTACAAATTCATTTAAATCAATTTCATGTTTTTCTTTTAATGTATAATTTAATATACTCCTTACTTCCTCAGCTTGCTTTATATCTTCACTTAACGCATTCGTTATCCAATTTTCAGCTGTATTTTTAAATATTTTAGTCTTATACTTATCATCATCTATTCTTTCTGCATTTAAAAATTCTGTTATAAACTTAGATTCTATTTCTGCTTTCTCTGCATCTTTATCTAAAAGTCTTAATTGATATTCATCATTCATTCCACTTACACCAATTAATGCACATTGCTTTTGTCTTCCAGTCTCTGGTATACCTATTTCATTAGCAACCATTTGTATATTAAACTTTTCATCTACAAATTCAATAGAGTGAGTATATAATTTTTTATAATCTAATTTTAATATAGCTACATATTTTTCATCCTTTACTGTATATAAACAAATAGCTAAATCACAAGATTCTAATTCTGAATTTATTTTCATAATATCAAATAAGTATGCTGCTATTTCTTTTGAATTTTCTAAGAATGTATTTTCGTCATATATGATTTGTTCACAACAATTTCTAACTACATTGTCATTATAATTTTTAAAAACACCTTTTCTTAAGTCATCATCTTTTGTAACTCTTTTTATAATTTTTTGAAAAAACTTATCTACTTCAGGATTAATTTTCCCTTCAAAATCATTTAATATTGGTACATCACTATTTTTATCTAAAACATGTACAATAAATTTATGTATTATCATAATTCCCACCTCAAATTAATTATTTTTTCTTAATTTTTCAATTAAATCTTTTATATCACTTGGTAACTCTGCTTTAAACTCTAAATTTTCTTTAGTTCTAGGCTGATTAAATGATAGACTATATGCATGTAAAGCTTGTCTATTTATAAGACTTTCATCTACATATCCATATAATTCATCTCCAATTATACCATGACCAATATGTGACATGTGTACTCTTATCTGATGAGTTCTACCTGTTTCTAATTTTACTTCTAATACAGTAGCATCATTTAGCCTTTCTAAAACCTTATAATGCGTTATTGATGCTTGTCCTCTTTCATCAACTACTCTCTTTACACTATCTTCTGTTGGTCTATATATAGGTTCATTTATAGTTCCTTCATCATTTTTTACTATACCTTTAACTACTGTTATATATTTTTTTTCAACATCATCATTTCCCATATCAACAGATATTGTATGATGTGCATAAGCATTTTTAGCAACTATTACAAGACCTGAAGTATTCATATCTAATCTATTTACAAATCTTACTTTTACATTTTCATTTTTTTTCTTAATATAATATGTTATTCCATTTGCTATTGTATTATCAAAATGACTTTTTGTTGGATGTACCACCATAAATGGAGGTTTATTAACCATTATTATATCAAAATCATCATATATTATATCTAAATTTAAATTTTGTGGCTCAAAGCTTGCCATTTCTTCTTCTATCTTTACTTCTATTAAATCTCCTTTTTTAAGCTTTGTGCTCGGCTTTTTAAAAACTCCATTTACAAATACACTCTGCTCTCGTTTCATTTTCGATATTGACCTTACAGAAAAGCTTAATTTATCTAATAAAACTTCCTTTAGAGTTAATTCTTCTTCATTTGTATATGATATAAGGTTGTATTTTTGGTTTTCCTTTTTAAACAAATTTACACCTACTTTCATTAATAATAACATTATATATTTTATACTATTTTTTTAAAATAGATAAGGATTTTTTATATCTATAAAAATTATATTTATATAATAATACATATTTTAACTATAAAGTAATTAGTTATCTTTCCAAACTATGGTATAATACAAAGTATAAAGGGGTGTAGATATGACAAGGATTATAACTATAAATTCAAATCAAGTAAATAAATCTATTAAAACTAAAAAATACTAACAAAAAAATTAATTAACGCAGTATTTGAAGTAACATATGAGTTTTCTAAAGATGCCGAACTTATAATATCAATTGGTGGATATGGTTAATTTTTAAAAACAGTTAATGATTTTAATTTTAATCAAACTCCCATAATAGGAATAAATACAGGTCATCTTGTTTTTCTCTCTGAAATATAACCTAGCCATACAGATAATTTTATTAAATCTTATTCAAATTACACCACTTTATCCTATAAATACATATAGATGTTTTACATCTAGTATAATTTTTTCTAATGAGTCTATATTAAAAATAATACTTGAATACAGATTTGAGGACTCTATACTCATAGTAATTGATGGAATTGAATATAGATTTAGTCAGATGTCTAGTATAAAAATATCTGTATCTTACTTAAAAATAAAACTACTTCGAATGCTAGATTATAAATTTTGGAGTGGAGTTTCAAAAATTTTTTACAACATATTGGAGGAAATACATATGAAAATCGGAGTAATGAGTGATACTCATGGAAGCTTAACTTATTTTGAAAAAGCATTAGATGTATTATCTGATTGCGATGTTTTAATTCATGCTGGAGATATCCTTTATCATGGTCCTAGAAATGATATACCTGAAGGATATAATCCAAAAGGTTTAATCTCTAAAATAAATTCATTAGATAATTTAATCATAGCCAAAGGTAACTGCGATGCTGATGTAGATCAAATGGTAATAACTCATCCTATTCAAAGTCCTTATGTTATGAGCCAATTTGGTGAAACTAGAATAGTTACCACTCATGGTTATACAGATTCTAAAGAAGATACAATTAATAAGGCTAAAAGTATGGGAGCTGATATACTTATCCTTGGACATACACATGTTAAAGAATTGTATCTTGACGAAAATTTAGTAGTTCTAAACCCCGGAAGTACTTCTATCCCTAAGGATGGTACTCATTCTGTAGCTATAATAGATATTATCCAAAGTGAAGATGAAATTGATATGAATTTTAATTTAATAGATATTAATACTAAAGATATAATAAACCTTGACTAATATATGAAAATTTTAAGGAGTGGTAAATATTTACCACTCCTTATTTTATTTTTATCTTTGAGCATATTTTTGTGCTATTTTAACTATTAAATTTGAACACTTTTCTAATGCAATTATTGGAATACACTCATTTTTACTATGGAAATTAAGTCCTCCTGTAAATATATTTGGACATGGTAACCCCATAAATGATAATCTAGCTCCATCTGTACCACCTCTTATTGGTACTATTATTGGAGTTATATCACATTCCTTCATAGCTTCTTCTGCTATATCAACAATAAATTTAACAGGTTCTACTTTTTCCTTCATATTATAGTATTGATCATTTAATTCTAAAGTAACTCTTCCATTATATTTTTCATTTACTTTAGATATAGCATCTTTCATATATTGCTTTCTATGTTCAAATTTTTCCTTGCTATGATCTCTTATTATATAAATCATAGTTGCATTTTCAACATTTCCATTTATGTCATTTAAATGATAAAACCCTCCGTATCCCTCTGTAGTTTCTGGCCTCTCACTCTGAGGAAACATTTGTGATATTTCTGCCGCTATATGTAAAGCATTTATCATTGTATTTTTCGCTGCCCCTGGATGTACATTTCTTCCTTGAATAGTTATCTTAGCACCTGCAGCATTAAAGTTTTCATATTGAAGCTCCCCCATTATTCCACCATCGATAGTATATGCATACTTCGCACCAAACTTTTCAACATTAAATAAGTCTGCTCCTCTACCTATTTCTTCATCTGGAGTAAATCCAACTTTGATATCTCCATGTTTTATTTCTGGATTATTTACTAAATATTCTATTGCTGTAACTATTTCAGATATACCAGCCTTATCATCTGCACCTAGTAATGTTGTGCCATCTGTAACAATTAAATCTTCACCTATAAATTTTCTTAAATCTGGATAATCTTTAGATGATGTTATTATATTTAATTCTTCATTTAAAACTATATCATTACCATCATAGTTTCTTATTATCTTTGGCTTAACATTTTTACCTGTAATATCTGGAGCTGTATCTAAATGTGATATAAATCCTATAGTTTCTACACCTTCTGTATTTCCTTTTAAGGTTGCCATAACATAACTATTTTCATCAACATGTGCATCATCTAATCCTAAAGATTTAAGCTCTTCTACTAAATAATTTGCAAATACTCTTTGACCTTCACTTGATGGACAATTTGAATTATTAGGATTTGCAGTTGTATCAAAAGTAACATATTTTAAAAATCTTTCAACTACCTTTTCTCTCATATTCAACCCTTCCTTTGTATTTATTGTTAAGTTTTGTATATAAATCTTATTATAACCATTATATTATAATACTATTTCAAAGTATATCTAGTCTTAATCCATTCCATATATTTTTTATAATTGAATCTATTTATATTATTTATTGTCAATTAATAATTCCTAAAAATAAACATTTGATTCACTTAAGCTATGTATCATAGTCTATATTTATTTTTTTAATATAATTTAAATTCTAAAATTATTTGCATAACTTTTTATAATATAATTTAAATTATACATAAAAAAATAAAACACTATATAGTGTTTTATTTTATGTGAAAATTCTTACCTTTTTTATTCTATTTTTATCTAAACTTTCTATACAGAATTTTATATTATCTACCTCTATTACTTCATTTTCTTCAGGTAAACGTCTTAGATGTCCTATTATATATCCACCTATAGAATCAAATTCTTCTGATTCTAATCTTACCCCTATGAGCTCATTTACATCTGTAATTTTTATACTTCCATCTACAATATACTCATCTTCTTTTATTACTTGTATTTCTTCTTCTTCTTCATCATATTCATCTTCTATATCTCCAACTATTACTTCAACCAAATCTTCTATAGTTATAAGTCCTGATGTTCCTCCATATTCATCTACAACTATAGCCATTTGACTTTTTTCTATTTTCATTTCTTCAAGTAATTGTGTTATTTTCTTAAATTCATATGTGAAGAACGGTTCTCTTATATAATCTTTTATATTGAATTTTTGTATTTCTTCGTCATTTAAAAATATTATATCTTTTATATTTAAAATACCTATTATATCATCTATAGATTCATTATATACAGGCATTCTACTAAGCTTTTCATTTTTGAACATTTCTATTATTTCTTCATATTTATCTTCACTATTTATAGCGATCATATCTAACCTTTGTACCATGGCTTCTTTAGCTTGCATGTCACCAAATTGGAATACATTATTAATTATTTGTCTTTCTTCTATTTCAAGAACACCTTCTTCGTGACTTACATTTACCATAGTTTTTAATTCTTCTTCAGTTATATATGGCTGACCACTTTTATCTTTTACACCTAATATTTTAAATATTACTCCTGTAACTAGATTAAATACCCATACTACAGGTCTTAATATAAATATAATTATCTTTATTGGTCTTGATACAAGAATAGCAACTTTTTCAGAATTATTAGCAGCTATAGTTTTAGGAGTTATTTCTCCAAATAATAATACTAAAACTGTCATAATTGCAGTCGCTACAGGTACACCTTGAGGACCAAGTAATGTAATAAATAAAGATGTTGATATAGATGTAGCTGCTATATTTACAACGTTATTTCCAACTAAAATAGTACTTAATAGCTTATTTGAGTCTTCTATTAAACTTGCAACTAATTTTGCGCCTTTAACACCTTCTTCTTGCATATGTCTTATTCTTATTTTACTTAATGACATTAGTGATGTTTCTGATGCAGAGAAAAAACCTGACCCTATAAGCAATATCACTAATATTATAGTTTGAATCAAAATACTGGTCGAATCCAACCTTTATCACTCTCCTAATTTTTTACTTTAATTTTAATAGATTAAATTATATCATATTTAACTATGTTTGGTAAATAATATAAACTTCTATAATTTCTTATATTATATTTTGCACTTTATATAATCAATATTCAAATTATACTTTTTGCATTTATAATAAATTTATATAGTTTATATTTTTTTAGATAAAATATTTAATACTTCAATATAAAAATATTATATTAATTAAGAGGGTATATTTATGAAAATTTTATAAAAAATATTCTATAATTTTATATTCTAAAGAAGCTTATGCTGTAATATATCATACTACCAACTTAATTATATCAAATCATCTTAGAAAATTTGCTAATGTTATTGATAAATATAATGCTACTTTAAAGTTAATAAATGAAATAATTATTATAAATTCAAATCGTAAATTTCAATATATTTATTATAAATATTTAGCTAATTTTAAAATTTAATATAAATTTAGACGAATATTTACAATAAATATTTTTTATTTTTAAATTTGTCACATTTTGTACTAATATGCATATGTTATATTAAGAGAAGCTTATAAAAAGTTTCTCTTAATAAATAAAACTCCTGTAAATATTTTAGTGATCGGATATAAATAAAATTCAACCCCCTAATTTAAACCACCTATCTCCCCCCTGTAGGTGGTTTTTTTATTATAATGTGTATATAAAATAATAATTTGTTAATACTTATTAATGAGAGCGGAAATTATATATCTCTCCCCCTAATAAGTATATATGGCGTCTACAAACTCCCCCTTGTAGACGCCACTTTTTTTAATTCTATTTTCTATAAAATATATTTATCATATATTATTAGATAGATGTTTATTAAAATTAAAAAATCATCCAATCTTGGATGATTTTTTAGTTTATATTAACTCTTCTTCTTTTAATA